>Ga0209119_1000466_pt1 | contig 40981 bp, 81 predicted proteins | sample COG_03_FD_184747 | JGI IMG/M metagenome (GOLD analysis project Ga0209119, IMG submission 184747) | Pelagic Microbial community sample from North Sea - COGITO 998_met_03 (SPAdes) (version 2) | ecosystem: Environmental > Aquatic > Marine > Neritic zone/Coastal water | place: Helgoland, sampling...
CCCTACATAATACTTTATTCCATTAAACAATTCACGTTTATCCCATTCACCACTCATTAATTTACTTAGTACATTGGGTTGTTTACTTGCGATCAAATGATCTATCGTCGATTGCATTACTATAATTAACCCTGTTGGGTTATCACCGGTTTTTGCCATTGTGTATCTATTTGAATATCCTAATATATATGTAGGAATTGGTTGTGGTGTGTCATAAAGAGCTTTGTTTTGTTGTTTGTTTACTTACCTCGCCCTGCTTTTTTAACACCCGCTCCCGACTTTACCGCACTACGTTGTTTAGTTGACTTTGATTTACTCTTGTCGCCTTGTTGTTTATCATTCTTATTACCAAAAAATTTACTACTCATGTCGTTTTATATTTTTAATTATCAAAATCGAAATCGTCCCAAAAATCCACCTCATCCTCATCTTCATCCTCATCCTCACTATAATACTTTTCCCATAACCTATCATCCTCGGACATACATTGCCTACATAACCTTCTCATACTAAAAGTATTCATTAACTCATCATATACTAATAATTCTGCCTCAAAGTTACTGTCTAAATCTAATTCACTCCAATCAGCATTGGCACCCCATACTTTATCTCGTCCAATCTCATTTATTCTCTCCTCAATGTCCTCTAATATAGGGGTGTTGGGTTGTTCTGAATAACCCATTTTAGTATTCTTAGCACACCACTCACAATATCCTATTTTACTGTCCTTGTTATCTGTCCCCATTTACCTGTTGGTTTTATTGTATTACACTTATCACATTCCTTATTGTATGATGCATTTAATGCTCCACAACTACATAACCATGACTCGTCGACTAAACTTCCCTTATATTCGGACCCCAAAGGAGTTGATTTACTATTCGATTTTTTATTGTCGTCCATTGTTTATCTTCTATTGCAAATCTGAATTGTCTAATATCAAAATCTCTAGTTTCTGAGATACATTCGTATCGTTTACCTTTATACTGGAATACATATTCCTCCTCTATGTCATGGTTTGAACAACTCATTTATCTTACTATTTCCCATGTAGCTGTTATCTCCTCCTCCTTATTGCGAGTATATTTTTTCATTGTATTTTTAAGATTAGCTGTTTCAATTAAAAATTCATATGGTTCTCTTACCTCATCTATAGGTGAGATTTTGATTGTGTACCATTGTGATTTAGTTTTCATATTGTATATATGTATTAATATTGTGGTTTGTGTTGTAAAGAGTTTGTTATAATTGTTTTGATATTAATTTTATTTTATTGGGATATAACTAAATATATTAATGTTAGAATTATTCCTACAATTGACCATGATATTATTTTATATGTACTCTCTAACTTTTTATTTGATCGCCCTTGATTTCTCATACCTTGCTTCTTTTACCTCGTTTAGTTTGGTTTTCGTTTATAAATGTTTTACCCTCTCGTTTAGCAGCCATTTCGGCAGCCACTTGTCTATAGATAGGTGATTGCAATTCGCATCCATTATATACTCTTTGTTTTCTCATAACGTCATTATATAATGTACTAACTCTCTTTGTGGGTTCCAACCTAATCTAGTGTTAGTGTCATTGTTTGTTAATATTGATTTCTTTACATTACCCAATTGGTCTTCAATCCAATCAAAACGTGTTCCAAATCGTTCATGAAACATTGTAGCCAAATCATTTATAGATGTTGTTGAACCCGTTCCTAATTCCCAAGCATCATCGTGGGGTGTTGAGCTTTTACTTATAGCAACTAAACCCTCTACTATATCCTGGACATGAATAAAATCACGTTCTTGGTCTCCATCACCTACTATTTGACATTTAATATTATTTTCGGCATTGTACCTCCAAATACCAATTACACTTGCATCTTTAGGACCTACATGCTCATTAGGACCATATACATTGTAAAATCTAGCTATATTAACATCTAATTTATATACTTTTCGGTACATTTTACATAATTCTTCCCCTAGATATTTACTTAAAGCGTAAGGTGATGATGCTGGATCACCATGTCTTGAAGCAGAACCAGCATAAATTACTTTTGCTCCTATTTTATGAGCATAGTCTAAAACGTATTGAGTACCTAATACATTATTCTCAATATATTGAGTTGGATTATCAAATGATTCTTGTACTCTAATATCAGCAGCTAAATGGTATATTATGTCTGGTTTAATATTATGTTTACTTGTAATATGTTCGATGTTTTTTATATCGAGTTCAATATAGTTTTTAGCTTGATTTTGATCCAATTTAGAATAATCTCTATCGAACCAATATACTTCTAATGTTTTATCATCAACTAAATGGTTAACTAAATTACTACCTATAAAACCTGCTCCTCCTGTTACTAGTACTGTAGTCATGTATTATTCTATTATAGTTGCTTCTTGTATTGTTTCACATATTAAAAACTGCCCATCACGTTGTAATACATGGTCACCATTCTTTTCATTAACATATAAACCTAAAACCTGTTTATTAATGGTTTGGTTTCTATTTAAAAATTGGTGGGTTGGGATAATATCTAATATTTTATATGCTTTATCACCATTATAGACTATATTACTGCTTAAAGGGGTCATTGGAATTATTGATTTTGGTGATGGATAAATCGTCTATTTCTTGTTGTAGTCGTTGTATTGTTTTTTTAGTTTCAATATAATGAGTTTGGTTTTTTAGATCAATTATCATTTTAATTAATGCATTTCTTTTCTTTAATTTTTCTTCTAAATTCATTTTTAATTTGTTAAAAGGTGAGTTATCCAAGCTATTAAACCATTTATATTTAATGCAACTAAATTCCATTGCTTTCTTGATGATGTTTGTACTATTACTAATATAAAACCTATAATATAAAATGTGGGTTCTATACTCCATTGAGCACAAATTAAAAACGCTGAACCCATATATCCTATACGTGATGCTATTTTTTGATATTTGGTTAACTTATTAACATATGTTAATTTTCTTAATAACCATTGTCTAAACCTAAATTCACATTTCTTGCATGTTTTTTTATTCTCATGCCTAAATTTCTTGTCGATTTTACATTTATTACATTTATTACACGTTCTCATATCTTAATTTTTATGGTCTTCCGTTATAATGCCAATATGGGTTTCTAGCATAATCATCTTGCTGTAGCTCACTATAAAAATCAGCGGTACCAAATAAGTTACCACTAACTGTAACTCTATTTTGATCTGAACCATTTCTAGGGGTGTAATGCCATAAGTCTTGGGAGAATAGTAATAAATCTCCTTGTTTAACTTCATGTTCATATGTAGTTTTACTCCCATTTACTTCAGCAAGAAAATAAATATTACCACCCTTTGGTACTACATGAGGATAATACGCAAATGATAATCCGGGCATTTTAAAATTACTAGTATGATTATGAACCATAGTTTGATCACCAGGGGGTATTATATGACCCCATACTTCTTCAAATATCAATCTGTTTTGTCCAAAGATTGAGTTTATTATATTTTGTATAGGAGGTAATAATTTATTAACTGTTTTATCAAACATATTTGTATCCTCATAAAAGGTATGATGTACTTCCTTCATTTGAAACGAATCATCTCTAAATTTTTTAGACATAGGATGATTTTCAGGTGATTCCCTAGATTCCAAAACTTCCTTTACTATGGCATCATGATCTATATCTAAAGTATGTTCAGATAGAAACAACCCTTGTACCATTGTAAAATTAATATCTATTTGCTTTTCCATAATACTTGAATTGCTACTAAAATTAAACATAATACTAAACTAACAAAGGTTTTATTTGTAATACCTTCTTTAAAGAAATAACTAACACCTAAAGCATATATTACCATTCCAATACTAAAACCTACAAATCTAGCAGGCCATAATAAACCATCAAACCCATTTACAACGTATTTAGTTCCCCAAATAAAAAAGAAAGATATAACTACACCTGTAAATGCAACTAATATTTCATTATTCTTGAACCAATTCCATTTAAATTGACCATTAAGTTGAAAAAATACTGCTATGTGGCCTATAATAAACCAAACCATACCTATTAAAAGATCATTTATTTTCATTATCCTGTTTTCATTACTTGACTATACGCTTTATCATATACTTCTTCTAGAGGCATTGTGGGGTTTAACCTTCTAATTTCATTTACTTTTTTATATACTTCATCACGTTTACCATGTTGGTAAGCACTATATAATAGGTTTTCTATATTACTCATTCCAACTATGTTTACCCCAGTTAAAGACTACAGATACACACCCTAAATACAATAAAAAGGCACAATATACCATTTCATCTGCTTCTGGGTTAGTGTTTGGTTCAATTAAATCATAACCAACTGTAAAACCTTCGTGAGGCCATTTCCACCCAACCCTGATTTCATACCACTTATCTTTTTCTTCATTATCAATTTTAAAGCCCATAACTATAATATTTATTTATACGTGAATATACGAAATTTATTTGGCTAAACCACATTATAATAATAAGTTTTTATTCTCTAAAAACATCCAAAATCTTTCCAACCACAATTCAACTCTAACATCTTCAATTGTATCTTTAGCTCCATACCCTTCGATACGTTTTGATGCTACAAACCCAATACCATAGTCACATTGGTCTCTTGCCTTATCTTTCTCTCCCAATTTGTAAAAACTTTTTGCTTCCGCTAAACAATTGTGTAAAATTTGTTTTTGTACTTTCATAATTTAATCTAATAAAGTTTTATATGCTTCTAGGTTAGTCTCTCTAAACCATTTTAACGCTTCTTGTAATTCCTCTACATTTTTCTCTGTAACGGTTTTTGGTGTAATTTCAAATATATAATAACTACCCATTATAAAATCGTACATAGATAACTCAAGGTTATTTAATTCAAATACATCACCCGTAAATGGGTTTGTTACTTCCTCACCTTCTTCATAAGTCATTCCTTTAAACCAATCTGGTAATTGTTCTTTCATTCTATTATTTCTTCTAAGTTAACATTATATTCTTCGAATAAGTTATTTATAAGCTCAAATGTTTCATCAACACCATCAAAAGCAGTATACCTTGTAGGTTGTAAGTCAAACTTATGTGTTAATTTCTTTTTTAAATTATGTTGTATTTCAAATAGAATACAAGCCATATCTAAAGCTTTTATACATCGTTTGTGTGATATTACATCATCGGGGTTGTCTAAATCAAATTCTAATATTGCTTTCATACTGATATTACTATTTCTCTGTTAAGCCATCCTATTATTAATTCATAATTCCCATTCAAAAACCTATTATAGGTTATCTTAATATAAGGTATTAAATATATTTGATATGCTACTTGGTAAAAATTAATCTTCATAATCTAGTATCTCTTTTTCTGTTGCTTCTAACATTCTAATAAGTTCATCTCTTAGATCCTCAAGTGTATTACCTCCAGGGGCAATACCCTCTTTAGTCCAACTACCTGGTTCTCGTTTACTGTCATAATAAACTTCATGAATTTGATACCAATCATCATCTCCATCTGCTTTTTCGTGCTTCATTACTCTATGATTCCAACTCATATCCACCCCTTTTCAGCTAATTCTTGTACTACTATTCTAAACTCTTCCATACCTTGAGGACACAATGTTTCCTCTGCTTCTGCTATTGCTTCTGGGTCATTATTTAAAAACCCAACCATCCACTCGGCATTATCCCAATATTCATCCCTAATAATTCCAGAAGTATCATCAACAATAGTAATAGATTTATCAGTAAATTTAATACTACACTCTTTATCATAAAATTCACCATCATCATCTCTTAATCTAGTGGCTTCAAAACAATAAAGGTCAGATTCAAATACTAAACCTTCATATGATATGGAGGGTTCTAGTCGAGGTATTACTTCGGGAGTTGTATTATCTTCTCTAGTATACCATACTCCGTCTATTTCTATTCTATTTTTCATATTATTGATTGTTAAAGTGGTTTAATAAATCCATTCCTTTTAATGTATCAACTACATTATCAAACTTTTTATGTAAATATTCTCCATCATTATCATAACCTAATCTGTAAATAACATAACTACCTGATGGGAAATCAATTATTACTGTTTTAAATTCACTGTAATCAGAATATCTACCTCTATTATAATCAGAACCTATTTTAATTTTAGCATTAGGAAATAATTTTGTGTATTTCTCAACTGTATATTTTAGTATGCTTTGCTTTTTATTAGTAGATTCTAATTGTCCTAATGAGTAACTATTATGTTCTTTAAGTTTGGTTAATAATGAACTTGGCTTGTAATATCTGTACTGTGAAGTAATACTAGTACATTGTAATTTATCACCTTCTCTGTATACATAACTTTTACTTGTTTTAATTTTACCATTTCGAAATGAATCAAATAAAATTTGACAACCACCACTACTTCTCATTACCTCAACTTCAGCAACCCATTCAGTATTGTTGTAACTATAACCAAATTCATGATCATAAATTTTAGAAAATACTTCAAAGTCATTTATATAATCAATACCTATTCTAAAACCAGCTTCATCAAGTAATAAACTAATTTCTCTATTCTCATTTTGCTTTCTAATAGCCTCTTTATCACAATTAGCAATATATTGTTGAATTTCTAATCTCTGATCATTAGTTAATATTTTTCCTTCAAATAAATCTAATTGCATTGTTTCTGTGTTTGACATAACCTTTATTTTAAATTAATCGTTGGCTTTCTTACCAACACGTGAAGATACGAAAGATATCCCGGGTAACCACATTTTTACGCGGAAATCTTACATTTTTCTTTATTTACTTGTACTAAAGTACCATTCATCTTGATTAAGATATTACCATTAAAATGTATTCCAAAACACTTTTTACGTTTATTATTATATGTTATCCAATCTCCTGCTTTCATCATATATTAATTGGTTTAAAACTTTAGTTAATTGTAAACTATCCCTTAAATTGGCACATTTTTCATATTCCTCGGTTGATTCAAAATATTCAATTAATTCTTCAGTTAATTCATCTGTAGTTAATTCAGGGTCTGGGATAAATACCATGTCTTCTATTTCATTACTATCATTGTGGTAGATTTGTTTATCCTCTCCCATAACCATATCATAACCAACATTCATTGCTTTATCTAATAATTCTAATTCCTGCATATTAAAATGGTAATGGTTCGTTAGACATATCTTTAGGTGTAAATGTTGGATCATCTAACTTTCTATAATCAAAGCTAGCAAATGGCATCTCACCAATCTCACGTACTTTAATATCTTGTGAATGGCGTCTATTCTCAAGTGATAATCTTAAATCATTAGCTCGTTTTCTAGCCATATAATCATTATCAGCATAAACGTACATATCCATTGTAACAACGTATCTTTTATTTTCTTTATTCATGATTTTCTAAAATTAGATTATTAATATCTCCTCTTGACATCCAACCCTTAACATCCCATTCTTGTTGATCATCAGGGAGGCTTTCATCTATGATACCAACTTCAAACGTTGAAAAATCATTAGAATCAGGATTATCTCTAAATTTACTTTCATCAGCACCAATCCCACCTGGTGAGCTGTACCACCCTGGACCTGCAACTACAGATAAAAATAATTTAGGTTTAATTTCAAGTGTTGCTTGAATGCCTTTTTTAGATGCTTTGTGAGTTTTAAATACTAAATCTTTAAATGTTTTCATGACCTTTATTTTTAATTAGTGTTGCAACTTCATTATCACAACATGGTAAATATACGAACTCTCCTCCGGGTAACCAAATCTAATCGCCAAAAGCTTCCTCTAATGTTGCTGGGTTGTCTCTTAAGTAGGCAGTAAGTTTAGATTGTTCTCTCCATTCACTAACAAACTCTTGTTCTGCTTTATTTACTTTTGGTTTAGATACATTTAACATCCCAGGTGCATTTTCTTTACACCAACGAATGTAACCCGGGTCGTATTGTTGTATTTCGGATATTAATCTACCTTTGTATTTACCTCTTGGAAACTTCATATAGTTTTATTTATATCTCAATATACAAAATAAAGGCGTCATATGACGCATTGTTATATTACTAAATTATGACTAAAATGTTATTATGTATAACCGAACATTAAATACCATATTATGAAAAAACTAATAATTGGAGCAATGTTACTAGTAAGTAGTTTAACATTCGCTCATGATCTCACAAAGGAGCAAGAAAAAAAAATTTATGACTACATTAAATTGCAGCTTGATTTAGAACAAATTACAATTGAAGAGGCACAAGCAATGTGGAAAAAACATCTTAAATGTTGTAAAAAATAAAAAAAAGGGCGCTAATGCGCCCTATTTTATTCAAAAGACTTACTTTGGGACGCTGTTCTAATGGGTAGCGTAGTAAGTACTGTTTATTCTATTGGTAATCTTTCATGAAACGACCGAAGTGTTCTTTTAGACCTTCTTCTAGATAATCATAATCATCATCACCTTTTTCAAAATCTGTATTAGTTAAAGTGTAATCTACTTTTCTTACATTTGATCCATCTTTATCTTGAACAGTTACTTCTAATCCTGAGATAGCTCCAAGTTTTTTAAGATTATCAAGTTGATTTTGTGATATTGCAATTCCAGTAGGACCTATTTCTTCCCTTAAGTTCACTGATTTTATTTTATTTATTTCTTCCATCATACCACCTGCATCCATTTTAGTATCTACAGCGTAAGCTTGCATTTCAGTACATAAATAATCGATTACATCTGATGCATCGAACAAATCTCCAGCTTCTACCATATCCTCGTATATTTCACTGAATTTATCTAAAAATTGTGCTTTTAGATTTTGGTTTGTTAATCCATCTATTCTATTGAAAGTTTCTCCGGTCATTTCTTCTATATTATCTTCTTTAAGATGGCTAGTTGCTTTTTCATATGAAGCACCTTTATCTACTTTTCTATAAGCTAAGGCTGCTTCCTTTTTCTTATCAGCAGGAATATCATCATCAGCATCTGCGATATCATCATATTGGTCTTCTTTAATACCTGCTTTCTTTTGAGATGCTTCAATTGCTAAATCAACAGCATCCCCTTCTTTAACCTCTGTTTTCTCCTTAGCCATTAATGCTTGAATTTTTTTAATTATATCTCTTTCAGGATGGTCTTTCAATCTATCTGCTTCTTTAGCCTTTGACATCTCGTCACTAGACATTCCCTCGAATATATCTATTAAATTATATTTGCTCATTTTTTATTTTTTTGATTTTGGTTTACGTCCACGTCTTTTTTTACCTTTTACAGCATCTGCTACGTCTTTACTTTCTTCAACTACACGTTTTGCTCTACGTTTAATTTCTTTAGCTGTTGATTTAACGTCTTCAATAGTATCTTCTACTACATCAGGAATTAAATCACCATCACGGTCAGCAATTTTACCTTTCTTAATGTAATAAACTACAGCACCAGCTCCTAATAATATTACAACCAGAATAAATAAGAATAATTTCATAATTTTATTTTTTAAATGTTTATTATAAATATATGAAAATTAAGCTAAATTGTATTTTTGCTTATATCTTTCAATTGTGCGTTCACCTACCCCTAATTCTAATATAACTGCATTTGAGGGCACACCTATTAACTTAGGTGTAGATATAATATAATCAATGTTTTCATTATTCCAAACTTTTATTTTAGTTTTAGCATTACTCCTATTAGAAGTATTAAACACCATTACTACAGGTTGTTTACCATACGCTTTACCCTTTTCAGGTTTAAATTTAGGTTGTCTAAATCCTTTTTCTTCCCAATGTTCCGTTTTCCAAGGTCCATTTGTAAATTTACTTCTATCATAATGCCAAACTGACCTATGGCCTAATTCAGGTTTGGATGGTACCTCAAGAAATTCTTGAGTGTATACTTGCCATGGGATAGCATCTTGCTCTTTTGGTCTACCTCTGCTCATAACTTATTTAGTAATTTCGTATTTTAATAATAAATTTGTATTGTTTACTTGTTTTTTATCTTTTTGGTTATAAGTAGAACTCCATAAAAACTCACCCCCATATCTTTTACTTATGTTAAAATATTCATCATGAGGAATTTCAAAAATCCTTTCATTAATACCATCAATAATACGAAGTAAGTCAAAACCATTTCGTTTGTTTTCTCCTGCACTATTAATTCTTAATTCACCACTAGGTTTAACATAATTAGTAAATTTAGTTTCAATTCTTCCTTTTATTTTATGAACTTCATCATGGCCTGTTTTATTAACAAAATCAGAACCTGCATCCTCTGCTACTTTAACTTCAACAATTAATGCTTGAAATTTAGGGTCATCTAATAAAGTATCTAAATTATTGTTAAGAAAATTTTTAAGATGGTTTTTTGAATAAGTGTATTCCATAATCTTTATTTTAAATTAATTAATTGCTCGAATCATTCGAACACGTGAATATACGAAAGATATCCTACTTACTCGCATTTTTTCAACTTACTTTTACTTTTTTTTCAAGAGCTTTTATGTGTTTACAACGTCTATCAAACGCTCTCCAACTACCGGGGCAAGTGCATGTATATTTACCTGATTCTGGATAATATGACGTTTTATACGTTTTATCTGAGCTACTACTGGAATGTGTTTCAGTGATAGGTTCTTGTTTAACTACTACTTTAGATTTTGGTTTAATCCATTTTATATCACTTAACTCAGTTTCAGGTAATACTTCTTGCCAAGTAGGCATTATGTATTTTTTACCTCCTAAACTCATTAAACTTGGTGGATTGAGTTCATGTTTATATTCATATTTAAATATTTTAACCCCAATATAACCTCCTAAACCACTTGGATTAATTCCAAATGCCTTACCATTAGGCCAAGATATTATTCTTGTTCTAATATTACCATGTTTGTTGTAGTTTTTAAATTCGTATAGCATAACCTTTATTTTATACGTAAATATACGTAAAATTGCTGTGGTATCCTAATTTAGTTTAATAAGTCTTTTTTAGGAGGTACAGATGAAGCTTCTATATCTATACTTAAAGCTAAACATAGACTTTTTAATTGACCTGCATCATGAATTGCAATAAAATCTTCATCAGTTAAATTATTGAATAAAGTTAAAGTAGGTGACTGCATTTATTGTAGTTTAGTTATAGTAGCATTTGGCCAACTACCTATTTGCATCTCTTCGTTAATAAGTAAATCTATTCTATCTGTGTATCGTTTATTCATTTTATCCATTACAACATACACACCATCATATGTTGTTCCTGCTACACATACTTTAGTACCTTTTGGGTATTCGGTTAATAAATCTCTTGATACTGCTATTATTTTATGTTTATATGGGTTATCTAAATCCAATTCAAACATAAAAGCGGTATGTCCAGGGTCGCTATTAGTTTGTTCAGGTACTGCATTATATACCGTAGCATGTACTTTCTTTTGTGCCGTAATATTAAAAGATAATAATAAAGTAATTGTGATGATTAAAATTCTCATATTTTATTTATTTTATTTATTTTTTAAATAATGTAAAGCGTCTGCTATTTTTTGGCATCTTTCATAGTCTTCATAATCTTCCATACTTTCAAGATTTTGTTCTAAAGTATCAATCATATCAGGACGATCGATCATAATGTCATAAATTAAATCGTCATCCTTTGTTGATATAGAAACTACAGGTATAGTTTGTAATTCTGTTTTTAAATTTTTCAAAGCAGTATCTACTATAAAAATTGATAGTTCTTTGTTACCATAAGTAAACCCTTGTTCTAGTTCCTCAGTAGTATCAAAAACCATTGTGTTTTTAAATTCCATATTAAAAGTTTTTTAAAAAATCACCTTTGATTTTCTTATCCTGTAATTTACGAAATTTCTCGTCGGTAGACAAGGTTTTTGACGCAAGTTTTTCTAAATGTTTTGATTTTTGTTTATCGTAACTATTAACTAGTTTATTATGTTTTTTATGCTTCATTATATTCTACTAACATATTGATGGACATCATCTTCATCATCATCACCTAATCCTAGTTCTCGTAAACGTTGTAAATGATATTCATCCACCTCAAATTCAATTTTATCAGTAGTACCTAAATGTTCCTGGTGGGATTCAATTTGTTTAACATCCTTATCTGTAAATATATCTCCAACGGTTAGGAAATAGTGATTGTAACACAACAACTCAGTATTTTCCTTACTATAATTAGATTTATTATTATCTTTAAAATGTAATAATAAAGGCATTTTATAATCTAATACTCTACGTTCTTTAAAACCACACATAGAACATTCCTCTAATAAATAACCTTCTTCTATAAGTCTGTATTTAATCTTTGCTGGTGAGAATGAAGCAGCGTTCACTCTACCTTCAATTATATCTAACAGGGCAGGGTCTTTTTTCCCATTGTTTAGAAATTTAGGAATACCTTTACCACTCTGGTTTTTATGACTGTCAAATATATTATATAACTTAGCATACCTTTTATAGTGTTGGTATGATACATGAAGGTATCTTGCAGCACTCATATTCGATTTTGTCTTCGATTGAGCGGCTTCAATTTGTACCTTGGATAATGGTTTTGCTTTAGGCATCTATTTATTTTCATCTTCAATCTCAAAAGTTATTTCGGGATTGCCTTCTGGGTTGATGTGTTTATAATAATCTTTTTCGTCTAATATTATAGTTTCGGTATACGTGTGATCCCCAGACCCAAAAGTCATAGGTACACCACGTTTAGCACTAATATTTGAACAATTTACACAAAAGTTATACCCATATTGGGTTAGTCTTAACTCAGGCATATCTTGGTTACATTTAATACATGGAATAGTTTTCACTTTGTTTTGGGTTTTAATATTCTATGGCATAAATATGTAGCCATTTGAAAATTAGATGGGAATATACAATTTTTCTATCGGTTATCCAAATTTTCCTTAAGTTTTTCTGAAGGTTTTGGTACAGTAAAGAATATTTTGGATTTGGGTAGTGATAAACTACCTTTATGAGCGGTGAAAGATTCTCCAATAGTTTTTATTCCTGTATCTCCTAATTCTCTAGCTTTAAAAACACAATACGGAGTACTCAATTGATCCCTAATACTGTGATTTTGGAGTTCTGTAAAAATATTATTTGATAGATTATTAGCTTCATCACAATTTTTTCTCACTAAAATTCCAGTTTCATAGTGATCATAGTTATAAGGTAATCCTTCAGAAAAATATTTCTCCATTTGTTTATTAACAATGGAGGGTTTATCTAAACAATAATAATAGGATTGAACCATACCTTCAACATATGTACTTTGTAAGTCAGTATGGTGATGTATTGCGGTATGATATTCACTTTGTAGTATATAATCTACAATAGCTGTAGGTTCAACTGTAAAATAACATTGGGAATCCATCCATATAGTATGAGTAAAATCCTCTAGAAATTTAGTTGGATTCCATTTAACTTTTCTAGACATCATCCTAGCAGACAATCCTTCCTCAATTGGGGTGTAAAAAACATCCCAAAATTCAGATTCTAAGTCTATTCTGTTTGTAAAGGCTACATATTGAACCTCACCCTTTGTGTGTTTAAAAGGGTAAAATTGACCAACATCTTCTAAAGGGATATCATCATCTGCAAATAATGCAGTGTAAACTGTTAGTTTCATATTTATTCTTTATTTAAACTAAATATATATTTTTTTAATTGATCAGTTGGTTGCCAATTTAATTTCTTTAAACTATCATCATTTTCACGAATAGTTTCTTTATAATTACCTAATTGTTCCGGTATGTTTATTGATTCGATATAAAATTTTTCTTTAAACCAACTATAAATTTGATTAATAGAATAATTATTACCCGTTCCTAATTCCCAGGCATCTTCATGTTTAATATCTTTCATTCCAATTTTCCATAATCCTTCAACTATATCATCAATATAAGTAAAATCTCTTCGTTGTTCACCATCACCTACAATAGTTATGAGTTCCCCATCTCTAACTTGACGTCTCCATTTACCTATAACTGCAGCCCAATCTCCATCTACTATTTCACCTGGACCATATACATTATAGAATCTAACTATTTCGATATCCATCCCATAGGTTTTTTTATACATTTTACATGCTTCTTCTCCCATGTGTTTACACGCGGCGTAAGGTGATTGATATGGGTTATGCCACCTAGAAGAGGAACCAGCGTATATGACTTTAGCTCCCGATAATCTAGCGAATTCACATACCTTTTGAGTACCAATAGTATTAACTCTAAAGGTTTCTTCGGGGTTATTAAATGATGGTTGTATTCTTGATAATGCTGCTAAGTGATATATTAGGTCAAAATTATTAGCCATTTCTCCTATATCTTCTATATCCTTGGTCATATAAAAACAATCGTCTTGATGATTTGATATTGACCCAACTTCATAGTTATCTAAGGATTGAACATCATGTCCCTCACTTAATAATTTTTTAATTAGAGCGGTACCTATAAAACCAGCTCCTCCAGTAACTAATATCTTCATTTTATTATCTTTTTAATACTCTATTATATCCTTTATCTGATAATTTATTACATATTTGGTTGCGTAAGAGTGAATGGTTACTCTTCCAGTGGGATGCTGATTTATCGTTTCCTTTTTCGTATCCTGTAATACTACCCCACATATCAGGTTTATCTTCAGGGTGTGGAGGAACTGCGGTTTCTATATTTCCATACATATAAGCAAAAGCAGATAATTGTATATCTTCCCCATTTTCCCAAGATATTGGATATTCCTGCCATAAATGTTTTAATGTATCTCTTCTCATAAACCAAGCATGACCTACTAAATCTACTAATTCTAATTTATTGTTACGTTGCCCATTCCAACCATATTTTTTATGAGGGTCATAACCACTACCCTCTAATCTTACTCCCGTTGTACCTAGAATATAATTATCCTCTTTCATATATCCAAGGCAATTTTTAAACCAATTTTTCCCTGGTATTGTATCATCATCAAAATATGCTACATACTCAGTTTGAGCTAGTAAACCAAAGGCAAACCTACCATGGAATTTAAAATTATGATTACACGTAACCACTTTAACCCCCAACTCTGAAAGGTCGTATTGTGGGGAATCTTCAGGTTTATTATACCATACCATCACTTCTTGTGGTTTGATAGTTTGGTTTTTAATTGCCTCTATTTGTTCCTGTAGATATTCTGGTCTTTTGTAACAATTTAAAATTACTGTAATCATAAGATGATTTTATACACGCACCATTCATCTCTTCCATTTTTATACTCATGAATTAGTTCAGAATTAGGATATGTTAACTTTAAATCATCTACAAAAGGATAATGAGTATAATCATCTATTAAGATATAACTTGTTGGGAGTAAGTAATCTTTTAAAACATTATAAGATAAACTTCTACCATTTCCATTAGGACCATCTAATAAAACTAAATCAAATTTACCTTTTATATCTTCTTTATTTAGAGTATAAAAACAATTTCTTTGTCCGGTATGGACCCTAATAGGGGATAGAAATTTAGAATTTACATCTATATAGTTAACTTCATTATGGATTACTTTATTAAAAGTTTCATTATCTAATTCCTTTAACTTTGAGATTTTAACATTTTTAAAAGGAGCGGCATAGTGAGGATCATCATCATAGGACACATAATCAATATTAATATCTTCTAAAAAATAAGTGCTTTGACCCGAGCCAAACTCGATTGCTGATTTTAGAGAATTATTTATTATAAGTTGTTCTAAAAATTGTAATGCTTCTTTACTTAAACCCCAACCATTATAATGGTATTTGTTGTAATCTATCATTTTTTTTGATTTTAATTATTGTTTTTTATTTTGGGTATTAATCTTTTTATAGTTTCATATACTTTGGTTGATGTTCTCCCATCACCATATGGGCAAGGAAATTGGATTTCATAATTGTCTATGAGTTTATTAAATAAAGGTAATAAGTATTTAGGTGAAGGACACATATATGTATGCCCACTTTGAATTCCTTCAGGACGTTCTGTGGTTTCCCTACATACTATTACTTTTTTATTAAAAAAACTTCCTTCTTCTTGTAAACCTCCACTATCACTAATTACCAATTTACATTTAACTAATATCTCTATTAATTCTAAATGGGATAAGGGGTCAATTACATTTACGTGAGTTAATACGTGTTTGTATTTTTGGACATTAGGGTTTGGGTGTAATGGTAAAATAAAATTTAGCTCGGGGTTGGATTTAGCTAATTGGTTTATAGTATTAAACCATTCTTCCATTTGGTAATGGTTTTCCCTTCTATGAAGTGTTACTAATACCTTATTGGTATATTCACATTTGTTTTTATGTTCAACCAAATTATCTAAGACCGTATTTCCTACTACAAATCCTTCCCCTTGTGCTTTTTCACTAATAAGATTACTTAAAGAAATAGAAGTGGGACAAAAATTAATATCTGATATTCTGGATATCATTTGTCTATATCCCTCCTCAGGGTAGGGATGGTGTATGTTGTCTGTTCTTAGACCTGCTTCTAAATATATTATTTTTATTTTCCTATTAAAGGCAGCTAAAGCACACCCAAAGGCTGAGCCTGTATCACCTTGTACTAACACGGCATCAAAATTCCCAATTGGAAATTGAACCATACAATCTGATATTATGGAATCTAATCTATTGTTACTTGGAGAGATATTTATACGATAGTCTACCTTAATATTTTTTAATAAATCAGGGTGTTGTCCTGTAAATAAGAGTTCGTAATCATCTTCCCTCATTAATTTGATTAGGGGTTTGATTTTTAACCATTCTGGGCGGGTGCCAAAACATAATAATATCTTTATTTTATCTACCATATACAAGTTTTTTGTGATGTATTATCTCCCTGAAGATAACCTCTATTAATTTCTGTTAAATACCCATTTAATGTGGATCCTACATCAAGATAGGTATTGTTTTTATTTTTCTCCCAAAATTTAGCTGCTAACATATTTCCTAATGGTCCGGCACAGAATAAGAATAACATATTTTTATAATCTTCTATAGGAAAATTTTCAACCATATCGAAATTATCTATAAAAGCTTCTGTGGTGATTGGTATATGTTCTACTTTAAAGGGTAATTCATTTATACGAGCATCTTTTCTTGCAAATAAAACTACTTTATGGTTACTAAATTCAGGAATAAAACTATTTTGATAATATGGGTAATTACTATTAACAAATATATTAGCCCAGGTTAAATTATTTTGTTCTGATTGTTCCCTCATCCATGTTACATGATCTTCTGGTTGGCAGCATTTACAACTTACTCCAACATAATAATTAGGGTCTTGAAATTTAAATGATCGTATCAATTCATTTCTTACATCACCATGTAATAGGGGATCAAAAGTCCAATTATCAATATTAGTAATTTTTTTATTAGCAAGTATAGCAAACTCCCCATCAGCATATTTGCTAAAACTAAACTTCTGTTTAGATTTGAGAAGATTAAATATAAATTCTATATCCCCTTTAAAACAATTTGTTATCATTTAAATTAAATTTATTTGTTTATTCACTAACTGCTCTTCCTTTATCTGCTTTCCAATCTTGTTCAGGTCTAACTTGAAGGTTAGTAACCCATCCTCCTTTAATAGTATTGAGATCAATATTATTTTCTGAGGCAAATGTAAGTAAGGCATTAACATCTTTAGGGAAACAAGTACCCCCATATCCTAGTTTACCATCTGGTCCTGGGACGTGTAAGTGACTATCTCCTATTCTTCCATCAGAAGCAAAACCATATAAAGCTGTCTCCCAATCGGTTCCTATTGCATCTGAAAGTTGTTTAAATTCATTCATAATAGAAACTTTAGTTGCAAAGAAAGTATTGTTCATATATTTAATTAACTCGGCGGTTGAAGAGTCTGTCTCGATTATATTTCTATTCATAAACCTCTGCTCAAATAACTCTCTTACCTTTTTAGTATCTCCTTTTTCTCCTCCAAAAATAATTCTTGCTTGAGTTAACATATCTAACTTAGCAGTTCTCTCAGTAAGAAATTCAGGACTAAATACTATATTAAGGTGTGGATATTTCTTAGAGAGTTTTTTTGTTGTACCTGGTAGTATTGTAGATTTAATAATATAGATGGGGAGTTCTGCTGCCTCCTCAAATACTTTATCTATATATGATGTATCTTGTGAACCATTTTGATACATGGGTGTTGGTACACATACAAATATGAAATCACATTCGTCTACTTCTTGTTTTGTATGAGTAGCTTTTAAGGGATCTACATCATAAATTCTTAAATCGGTAGTTGGAGAGAAGGCAAAGGCTTGTGACTCCCCAACAAATCCATTTCCTATTACCCCAACCTTAAATTTTTTATTATTCATCTCCTTTATTATAATTGGTTGTTTTCGATTTTATCGTATCTTTCATTTTGTTCTTCTTGTCTTTTAATTTCTTTATTGTGGTATATACAATATTTTTCATCTAAGGGTAAAATAGAGAAGGTATCATAACCCTCAATCATCCCATGTACTTTATGACCTGACCATTTAATTTTAGGGTTATTTTTATATATTCGTTTTTGTTGGTCGGGCCAATTTATATGTCCCTTGTCGTTGATTTGCCATCTCCATTTATTAATATGCTCTTGGGTTAGTCCCTTTACTATATTAGCTCGAGGACAAATAAGGGTATCAACGGGGTTGTAAAGGAGGATAGATTTAAGGTTTTGTAACAGTGAAGTGGATGGGATTTCATCTGCGTCTATTTGAAATATGTAATCTCCTTTACATTCAGAGTTCATATAATTTTTATTCTCCAAGAAATTTTGTTGAAAATTAAAGGGGAATGCTTGTATTTTATCTTGATGGTTTTTTAATACATCTAATACTTGGTCTGTTACTCTATTTTGATCATATACAACTACAATTTCATCTTCTTTATCAATTATTGGAGATATAAATTCTATTAAATGTTGGAGTTCTTTATGTTCATTGCAAACTGTTATTCCGTAACTTATTTTCATTATATTTCTACATTTATAGGGTTAATAAATTCATTTTCTTCTTTTTTATGGAACATTAAAGTAAAAGATTGGGGTGAAAATAATGAGGGTAAATGTATTATCTTTTTTTGAATTTGACCATTCATATAAGGGATGGCAAGGAGTTTTTCTTCATGGATTATATTATTTGATTTATCTTTTACAGTTAAAATGGCATAATCAAATTGACATGAACAGTTTACTTGTTCTCTTATTTCTCCCCATTTAGTTGACCAATCTAGTATAAGGGGTATACTTGTTACTTCCACGGTATTAAATTTTAAGTTGTTTAAATAATCTTTTTTTCTATCACACCCACAATCTTCTTTCCCCCGTAATTTAGCTATATAAGTAGCTATTTTTTTACCTTGTCCCAATGTAAGGATAGAGATTATATTCTCCAAATAATCTCCTAATCTCATGGTATTACTTCTATATATGATAAGGCATCCATAAAATCCCTTTCTTCGTATTTGGTTAAAGATGACATATCTGCTTTATAATCAGATTTTAGTTTTTCTTTTTCATCTAAGGTACAAGGGATAGATTTTATTGCGGACCACCACCAATTATTTCTCCCTTTTCCTTCTGCAAAAATTAACCCCTTACCCTTTATATGAATATGTGTAGGTACCCATATTTTTCCAGATTCTTCTTCTTCATCTAATAATTCTTTATAAAGTTCGGGTAAAATTTCCATTTGTTCCTTTAAAAATTGACTTCCACTAACCATAGCAGAGTTATGTTGGAAACCACACCCTATACAATATTCAATATTAATATCTTTAGTTACTTCTTGGGAATAACAGGCATCAGACCCACATCGAGTACATTCTTTTAATTTATCTAAATTCATATTATATTTTTTTTAGTTTAGGTAGTTGCAATTCAGGTAATTGAAAATTAACTTGGGAAGGGAAATGGGGAATGTTTGATTTTAAAGTAGTATCTACTAATTCTTCCATTTTGTCGTAACTAAAATTCGATTTGCTAAATTGTTTTTGTTGTTTTGATTTATTAATAAAATGTTTATATTTTTTATAACATTCCTTAAGGTTTTTTCCAATAGAGGATGAAGAGGGTTTAAACCATTGTGCCTCTGGGACTAACCATTGATTCGCCGCACTAGAATGCACATTTTCTAATTCCCCACCAATAAGAGTACTAAATTCGGGTTTTAGAAAATCTAAATGACCTGACCATCCTGAAGCTATAATAGGTTTTCCTGTTAAGCTAAATTCTAATAAGGGTCTTCCAAATCCCTCTCCTTTAGTTAAACTTACCATAGCTTTTACTTTAGGATGATTATATAGCTCATTCATTTCACTATCATCAAATTCCCCATTAAGTAAATAAATGTTAGGTAATGTTGGAGAATTAATTGTGTCTCTGATATTTTTGATTTTATCTAAAATATTATCTCTACTAATATATGAAGCTACACCCATCGATGCTTTTAAAATTAAAGCGGGTTTGGGTGAGTTTGGACCTTTAAAAGTTTCATAAAAGGCTTTAATTAATAATGCTAAATTTTTTCTATCATGACCAAAATCTCCCTGGATCCAATGACCAACATTAAGAAAACAGAATGATTCTTTAATATCTTTTAAATCAATGGTTTTTATTTCACCACTTGGGATTGGTTTATAAACATCTAAGTTAGCACCTTCAAATATTACCTCTATAGGTTTTTCTACTCTAATGTTTTTTTCTAAAGCCTGGGTTTGTTTGTTTCTTTTTTCATAATTCACACTTTCAAAAACACCCTTAGCAAAAGTGGAAGAAACCCAATTTACATCCATTCTATTTAACCCTTCAATCCATTCTGGTTTACAAATTGTTGCTTCTATACCAGCTGTACACCCAATATTATACTTCCCCACGGGTTGGAATTCATTGGGTATGGTGATTTGCATCCAAACATCGGGTTTGGTTTCCATTTTAGTGATGGTAAGATCATTTAAGTAGGACCATTCTGGGTGGTCTGTACAAAAATTAAATGAAGTACTACCCCACCTTTGTGGGAGTAGTTTTACATCATATCTATTTGTGTTAATAATAGCCTTAACAATATCTCTAGATCTTGCACCATAACCTGAGTAAGTATCATATGGGCAACTTATTACAAAAACTGGTTTATTCATTAATAATATATTTTATGTTTTAGAAATTTTCCTTTATATTCAGTAGCATTAATTAATTGGTATTTTTCTCTTGGTTCCCAAGTTTCAAATAATTCATTAAATGCCTCCATTACTCTATTTGCTTGATGTTTGGAAGTAAAACCAGCTTCATCACCTGTAACCCATTCTCTACCTTTTAAACCTCTTTCATTTCTTTCTTCCTTGGATAAATTATAGACTTTAATTAATTGTTCAGTAGCATCTTCCCACTTACATCTATCGTCAAATATATAAGGTGTTTGAGGTGAACCTTGAATTGATCTTGAAGTTGGATAAACTGGAAATACCCATTCACCATGTTCTTTGTATGTACCTTTATGGTTTGATGGAATTTCTGGTGATGGAGTAAACCATTCCCCATTTTCATCTACAAACCTCATTTGGTCTTGCATACCCCCAGTAACATTTGCTATTATAGGTGTTCCTGCTAAAATTGCTTCTGTAATAGTTAAACCCCACCCTTCATTTGAAGTTAATAACATTTGAACATCTGCTATATTATATAAATAATTTAATTCAGGGGTTGATAATTTTTTATGTGAAAATTGTATAGCATTAGGATAGGTTTCATCAAAAAAGTATTCTTTTACTTTATATAAATCAGTACCATGATCAGAAACACCTTCAGTGTGTAGTACAAATTTACACTTATCTGCTTTTTCTTTAGGTAAGGAATCAAGGAAGGCTCTAAAGGCTAACATTGTATCCGGGATTTGCTTACGTCTAATATTTCTAGAATTAAAGAATACTACAAATTCAGGAATATTTTTATTAAAAAAGTTGTTTTTAAATTTCTTAAGTTCTGCATCTTCAGGGTCAAGTGGTTTATAAAGATCAGGGTTTAACCCATGAGGTATATACTTAAATATTCTATTTCCTTTATCTTCACCTAAAACAATCTTGTTAATATTAACTGTTTGTTTAGATATACCCATTAATAAATCACATGCTTCATAATAAGCCTTATTATACATAGGGGCAGGATAATCATCCCATATATTAAGATATGTGATTGGAGTTGTTTTTCTAATTTCATGTTCCATATTAAATAACCAAGTAAAATATCTTGGGTCTGTAATAAGCATGATAGCGTCTGGTTTTTCGTCTTTTATTAGTTGTCTAATAATATTGGCATCACCATACCCATCTACTGGGTATAAGGTAACAGATGCATCATTTACACCTGTGGTATCTTCTATGCTTTTATTTAAGTCCAACCTTTTACCTTTATCTGGATGTTTAATAGCTCCTGCTATTTGAACCCAATTAAAGTGGTGAGCAGTATGTATTACAATTTCTTTAGCAACAGTAGCAACACCCGAATGTACTCTAATATCATCGCAGATCAATAATATTTTCTTCCTTTGGTCTTTAGGGATATGTTTAAAACTCTTATTCATTTAAATCAAGATTAGATTGATTAGTAATAGCTTTACGAAAGTCTTCATCTGTAAGGTACAAATAGATAGCTCGATCGGCAAGTTTTTGGAAGGAAAACTTTCTTTTGACACATTCTATACGAAATTCTTGAAAAAGGTCACTTTTGATTTTTACACTAGTTAGTGTCATGTCTTTGTTAGGCATAATCTTTATTTATTAAAACGTTATTTTATTATATATACGTATGTGGGAATCTACGAAAAATGTTCACCGGCTCCACATAATTCTTTCTCTTTAGAAAAAGGGCAGTATGAACAATTCCACTTTGATGGTGATTTGTGATAATCTGCTTCTTTTATCTTCCCACTTGAATTAAAACACTCATTAATAAAATCATTAATAGCATTTTTTGCTCTTGATAGTTTGATTTTACCACTTGGTGGAGTAAATTGTTGTACTCTATATGCTTGATATGGTGACATTAGGTTTTCATCATCAGGATCTAATACTTTCCTTTTAAGGATAAAAAATTCAATTTCAATTTTATCTAAAGGTATCCCATATTGTTCTGAGAAATATTGTTTATATAACAATAGTTGGAATTGTTTATTTTCATCTTTTTTGGCATAATCATTCCACCCATTAGTACTGGTTTTTATGTCAATTATTTTAAAGGTCTCTGTTTCTTCATGATATGTGACAACATCAAGATACCCCATATACAATACGCTATTTAACATTTTATTAGGTGCTACTACAATAGGTATTTCACAACCCACTAAATATGTACCCTTTTTACTAAAATATCTACTACGTTTTTTCTTAAACCAATCTAATATAGCAATACCATCATCAAAAAATTCTCTCATTTCTGCTGCATCTGAGAAATGTTCTGATTTGTTTGACTTATATTGCTTTTGGTATTCACCTATATATGCTTCTTGGAAATATTCTTCCATGTTGATATCTCTATCGGCGGCTGCAAACGATTTTTCATATGCTACATCTAAATAATGCTGCATTGCTTCATGGACGGCAGTTCCAAAAACAGTATGTATAGAAGATGTAAATCGTTTAATTTTATCTTTATATTGGAGTTTCCATCTATGGGGGCATCCTCTAAATATAGACATCTGAGAATATGATATATTCTTTTGATATGCATAATTAACGGGTGAAGGTGGATTATTCCTTATTTCCTTTACTATTTTTGGGAGTTTTTTCGCCAAACTATTTTTTCCATTTATCGCGCCCAACTAAGAGCCCAATGATACCATAATTGGCTATATCTATAAAAGTATCTTCCATACCTTCACCTTCAACAAATGATCTACCATTAACTAACAAGTTTCTTAAACGCGATATTTTGTCAGTTAGTCTAATGGCTAACCCAGTTAATGAGAATTGTTTATCATTGCTGTTATTAACGATATCTCCGCCTAAAGCTATGTTATTTAAACCGTAATCGAGCATCTTTTTAGCAAATAACTCGTATTGTTCCTCTTGTATATTCTGGAATTCTTCTGATAATTCAGGGTATTGTTCTTCAAAATGTAAAATTACATCTATCTCGTCTGTTTTACCATTTTTAGCATTCATAATTTCTCTATCGCTCATTTTTGTATTTATTGGAATTGATACTGTTGTGTTATTGGTTTCTGACCATTTACTTACTGAACTACCCATTTAGTTGTCCTTTAGTGTCAAAATACTTATCTAATGCTCCTAATCTATCATCGGCGTCAACTAACATAATAAGTGCTTCTTCAGCATTTTTATAAAAGTCTCCGGTTGAATGGTCTCCAATACCAACTGCTTGATTACCTAACAAATCAAGTGACAATAAGGCTTTTGCTTTATCTGCTTCCGCAGATGTTTTTAACATTTTAAATAATTTTTTCATCATGTAGTTGTTTTATTTTAATTATCATTTTATTTCTTATTTCAGTATTTTTTTCACCATGGAAAAATAATAAATCTTCTTTTTTAGCGGGTAATTTTAACCATGGTCTTATTTCTCTACTTACCCCATTAAAACTTAGATTATTATATACTTCATCTATGGTCTCTAATGTACCATTAAGGTATACAAGAGGCAAGCCATTATAAAATTCTCTATCCCAAAGTAAAGGATTTAATATTGTTTCTTCATGGTAAGGGGCATAATATGCTGTATTTTTTAGAATAATGGGATGGTTTAACATCCAATACCATTCTTCTAAAAATTCTATATTATTTTGACCTGCTATAAAATACCCAGTTTGTCTATAACGCTTTCCAACTCTATTATATTGGTTTAATTTAAATAATTCACTTACAGGATGTTCTAAAGTAGTACTTAAATTATTTGGGTCTATAGCCCCTCCTCTCCCATTATAGTGTAAATAATCATAAATTCCCTCCCCAAAATATGGGTAAGGTTCAATATCATTATAATAATTAAATATGTTTTCTACATAAGGTGTAGCTATAGAATCACTATCAATATAAGCTACAACATCAGCAAAATTTTCTAGGGCATGTTTTACTATTAAAGGTTTTTGGGTTAAAATATTATAGATTTCACTGCTACCTCGGTTTATATAAAAATTATTACCTTCTTTAATATAATTATTTTTTTGTGATTTTAATGATATATCCCATTTAATTGTAGTAACACCATCTATATCTATTTTTCGGTTTGAATTAATTAAATACACGTAAATAGGTAAAGGACTATATTGTCTAATAGATTTAATACAGGTAGATACTATATCAAAGTATTTTTCATTAGCGTGAAGTATAAAGGCTTTATTCATATTATATACTATTTTTTAATGTTTTAAATCCTTTTTTTATATAAAAAGAATAAACATTATTAAATAAATCAAACATCTCTGGGGATTGGGATATTCCTACTTTATCAGGCCCATTTCCTAAAGAATTAGCAGTATCTGGTTTACTACCCCACATTTCAACATCATTAAGTGGGTGGGGGGGTACAAAAGTACTTTTATTTAAATATTTTTGTAAAGTATAAGAAAAGTGAATGTCTTCTCCTACTAAATTAGATTGTCCTATTTCTGGGAGTTCTCTCCAATAAGTAGATAACCACTCTCTTTTAAAAAACCAAGAATGTCCTACAATATCTACTTGTTCAGTATTTTCGTTAGGATTTGCCCAACCAACTCTATTATTAGGAAAATATGCGCTGTCACTATTATATTTTATTCCTATAGTACCTAATAAACCATCATAATGTTGGATTGTATTATAACAATTTTCTAACCATTTACTTCCTGGGATTGTATCATCATCTAAAATACAAATATAGGGGGTTTGTGCATTTAAAGCGTATGAAAATCTGGCCCATACACCTAAATTTGAATTACAACTAGCATGTTGAGTGGAATTAACTAAATCAGAATTAAACTCCCCACCTTTATTTTGCCACATCATTATATTAGTAGCAGGAAGAGTTTGAGATTTAACTGCTTCTAACTGTAGGGATAGGGCATGTGGTCTTTTGTAACCATTTAGAATAACTGTTACCATTAAATTTTATTTTAATATTAATTTTTGTTCTTTTTTATCTAATCCTCTATTCGTTAATATACGACTAATTTGTGTGGTATCCAAGATAGTTATATATTCTTTTGCTTCTTTACTTGAACATTCAAAATTATCTTTGATATGATTGACTAAATCTTTGTTTGGTTGTTTTACTTTTGATTTAATATATTTACTCCATTTATTATTTTTAGGTATAAATTCCTTATAAATAGAATAAATCATTCTCTTTTCCTGTGGAGGAAAATCTTGTACATAGTTTACAATTTCTAAATAATCAACATTTTGTGATAAAAATCTATGTATCATATAACTATTCCAAACATCCCAGTCTTTGTCTGTAAAAGACTCAACTGGGGGTTTGGTAGTGTTAATTGCTTTTAACCAATCAAAGATGTTATTCATCTAGCAAAGTTCATCTTTAAGATCTTCTCTTAAATCTCTAGGAACTGAATCTGTTAAGATTTTGTAAGTTGTTGGATCATAAAATACAGGGATGGGCATTAGGGCATCTTCATCTGTACCTGTTACAAATTTAGATACTTTACGTAAAATTACTCCTTGTTGAAATACACTTCCACCATCAAAGTTTTTTACTTCAGTAGTGTTTTTTAAATCGATTGGTGGCATTTGAGCCTCTGGTTGTTGCATAATTATTTGTTATTTATTATTTGTTGGATTAATGACATTATATTTATTTCCTTGTCAATACGGAAATTTGCTTTATATTGGTGTTCGTTGATTAAAATAGAGGCTGTGCCTTCTTTACCTGGTAAATATTCTGATGCTTTAGTGTAGAGTGATTTGAATAATTCATCAAAATCATCTACATTGGCATCAGCTATTATTTGACGAACCGTTTTAAAATTAGCTTTATTAGACAATTCATTAATAACTTTATCAATATAATTTGATGATACTAATATGGATTGATCTAATTTTAAATCATTATCTATAGTAGATAACTGTATAGTATTAATACATTTACGTAAATCTGGGTAATATTGATTAATTAAAGGAACTAAGTCCTGCATTTCATATCTAATCTTTTCTTGATCTAAAATCCAAGCTAAATGTTTAGCTACATCTTTTTTAGATGGTGGAACAATTTTTAATACCTGACACCTAGATTGTAGAGGATCAATGATACGCTCTACAAAATTACAAGTCATAATAAACCTCGTCGTACGCGAGAAAGTTTCAATGATATTACGGAGAGAAGCCTGCGCTTGTATAGTAAGAAAATCAGCTTCATCCAAAATGACCACCTTAAGTGGTTTAAAAGAAGCCACGCTCGCAAATCCTTGTACTTTATCACGAATCGTTTCAATACCCCGTTCATCTGAGGCATTAATATAAAGGTGATCGCAATTAAGATTTTGAACACAAAGTTTTGCCAAAGTTGTTTTTCCTGTACCAGCGGGTCCATAAAATATTAAATTTTGAATATCATTTTGTTCTAAGTATTTAGAAATTGATTTCTTGATATTTTCATTACCAACATAATTTTCTAAAGTAGTAGGTCTAAATTTCTCAACAAGTAAACTATTAGTTTGTTTCTGAAAGTTCTCCATAGATCGAATATGTTTTAATTGGTTCTATTGTAATTTGTACCTCTTCAACACTAACAGCATATAAATTACCTTTTAAGGGTGCTAACCGATAGTCACCTCTAAATCCGGATTTTTGCATATATGCTTCTAAAACATCTGTTAGGTTAGTGTATATTTTCCCTTGAGGTTCATCTGCTAATTGCCAGCGATCACCAGGTGGTTGTCTTATAGCTATTAATATATTAGTTTCTTCTATTTGTGTTTTTTGTTTTTCCATGTATATAATATACGAAAAATAAATGGGGGAACCAAAAGTTCCCCCAATTACTTTATTTAGATTCTGCTACAGATGCTTTCTTGTAATCTGTAATTACTCTCTTAATAGCTTGTGCTGCTTTTCTAGCTCGTCCTTGACTTGCTTTTGTAGTTCCTACGTGTTCTGCTGCTAAGATATTAAAGTTTTCTTCAATTACCTCAAAAATTTCTTGTTTTGTCATTCTTTTTTTATTTATTTATTAATTATTAATTTACATCCCCATCATCATTGATGGATCTATTGCTTGTGAGTCTTCACTCGGTTCATTCACTACTGTACACTCAGTTAATAAAACAGTACCTGCTACTGAAGCTGCATTTTGTAATGCTGTTCTAGCTACTTTAGTAGGATCAATAATCCCTGCTTCTTTCATATTAACTACTTCTTCGGTTTTGATGTTATAACCATCCCAAGTGTTATTAGAATCAATTAACTTTGATGCTAAAATTTCTGCTTGGGTATTATCATAACCGGCATTAACTAAGATTTGGTTAAATGGTTTTCTACATGCTTTTTTTACAATACTAGCTCCAGTTGAATCTGATTTTATGTCTTGAGAAGCATATAATAATGCCATTCCACCACCAGGGATAATACCTTCTTCAATTGCTGCTTTTGTAGCATGTAGAGCATCATCAACTCTATCTTTCTTTTCTTTCATTTCCGTTTCAGTGTTTCCACCTACATGAATAATAGCAACTCCCCCAACAAACTTAGCTAAACGTTCTTGTAACTTTTCGGTTTCGAAAGGTGTTTGAGATTTTTCTAGTTGTTTTTGTAATTCTTCAACTCTTTGATTGATATCTTCTTCTGTACCTTTACCATCAACAATAGTTGTTTGTTCTTTCTCAACAGTTACTGTTCTAGCTTCACCAAACCATTCCCAAGAGAATTTGTCTAATTTCATACCTTTATCTCTAGAAAACACTTGACCACCTGTTGTTGTAGCAATATCTTCTAAGATTAATTTACGTCTATCACCAAACTCTGGGGCTTTAACAGCACATACTTTCATTGTACCTCTCATCTTATTTACAATCAGAGTAGCTAATGCTTCTTGATCAATATCTTCGGCAATAATCAAAAGTGATTTTCCTTGAGAAGAAACTGCTTCTAAAATGGGTAATAATTCTTTTACCTGAGTGATCTTATTTTCTGATAGTAAAATTAAAGGAGCTTCTAATGTAGCTGACATTGTATTGTTATTAGTAACAAAGTAAGGAGATTTATAACCCCTATCAAACTGCATACCTTCAACTGTCTCTAAATAAGTTTCTCCAGTACGAGATTCCTCAATATGAACAACTCCTTCCATTCCAACTTTCTCAATGGCTGTTGCAATTAACTTACCTACTTCAGGGTCGTTATTAGCAGAAATACTAGCTACTTGTTCTAATTGTTCTTCACTTGAAATATCTTCAGAGACATTCTTTTTAAGATTTGCAACTACTTCAGTAACCGCCTTATCTATATCACGTTTAATTTGAACAGCATTTTCATCATTATTTAAGGCATTTAATCCTGCTTTAATCATTTCACGTGCTAACAAAGTGGAAGTTGTTGTACCATCTCCTGCTTTTTCGGCTGTTTTAATAGCAGCTTGTTTTACTAACTGTACCCCTAATTCTTGTTCTGGGTTGCTAAGAGAAATAGATTTTGCTACTGTAACACCATCTTTAGTTGATTGTGGTGCTCCTTGATCATTTGCAATAACTACGTTTCTACCATTTGGTCCTAAGGTTGATACTACAGCATCTGCTAATATATCAATACCCTTTACTAAATTTTTCCGAGCTTCTGCTCCTAATGTAACTTGTTTACTCATTTTCTATAATTTTTGCTAAGATTTGATTTTCAGGCCCTACATAGTATTCATCACCGTCATAAGGTAATTTTGTGAATCCCATTGTAGGTAGTATAACTTTGTCTCCAATCTGTAGTTGGGTAGCTATAAATTCTCCTGTAATCGTTGGTTTACCAGGGCCGATTGCTATAACCTCACCTGTTTCATTTTTTTCTTTCCCAATATCTGGGACAATAATACCACCATATGTGGTTTCTTCTGCTTCTATCGGTTTAACGATAACTGCATCAAACAATGCTTCTAATGCCATCTGTATAGTTTTTAATGTTAGTACTTATTTGTTCGTAATTTTCAATATATTCTTGTAGTGATGTTACATCCTCTAAATCAGCTTGTAAACTTGCTATTTTAGTTAATGCCTGCCCTAAACTTGTAAAATAATACAATGATTTTTCATAGGTTTTAGCATTACCTTTAGATCTAAAATGTGAAGCATCTGATGTTACATTTTGTTTTACAGTATAACTGTATTCATCTTTTGTAATAAAAAATGGTTCTAATAGAGGGTCGGTAATGGATTGAATTGATTTTCTTCGTTTTGTTTCTGACATATAACTGATTTTAATTAGACGTGAATATACGAATAATATTGCGCTAGGACACGCTTTTTTGGTAAAACTTTTATTTTATTTTGATTGTTTTTGCTTTTTTAGATTCCGCGATTGGAATAAATAGATGAAGCAAACCATCTTTCATTTCAGCTTCTAATTTCTCTAGTTCGAATTTAGATGCTACTTTATAACCTAAGTTAAAAGATCTGGAGGCTAATCCTTTATAAATGTAGCCACTATAATCAAACTCTTCGTCATTAGGTTTATTATAGATAATCTTCAAAAGATCTCCATCAATTTCTAGTTGAATGTCTTTTTTAGTTAGACCAGTACAAGCAACTTCAAAATGAAGTCCTTCATCGTCATAAAAAATATCTAGTGGGTGTGGTTGTTTGTTTTCAAACGTTGTTGGTTGGAAAACTCCGTCTGTCTTAAAAAGATTACGGAATAGTAAGTCGAACGGTGTCCGTTCATTGAATAATGTACTCATATCATTTAGTTTTTGTGAGGCCGAAGCTCTCGGTTTATTATTTGTGAATATAACAGCATGCCCTAGCCCTGCAATATTAAATTCCTTTATACGTATGTGACCTATTCGTTTCTCGCGATAAAGTATTCACTTTCTGTTTCTTCTGTTGAGAAATTTGCTTTTAACATACCTACTTCTGATATTTTTAATGTACCTTTCTCCATATCTTTGTTGGCACTTAATATATCTTTAAATATATCTGAATCAAATGGGATTTGAATATCTCCTTTAGTAATATTTCCTCTAAGTTGGTAAGTAATCTTATTTGAAAAACCAGTATTATCACCAAATACTATTTCACATACGTTTACTCCATCAAAATCTTGAGTAGTAGTAATTAACATATTGTTTACATCAGCTAAAGCACCTTTTGCTTTAATTAAATGGTCAATATCTTCTCGTGTTAAATCTATTTGTATTTCAAATTCTTCAGGGTCTTCATAATAAGTATTTTTACCTAGAATTAAGATATCTGCTAATGAATATGTTAAATCAAAATTTAAATCAGCAACATGCATTTTAGTATAAACTGCTTTGATTTTTTCAAGTGATATATTTAATTCACCACTAGTAATAGAAAGTAATTTACTTAACTTATGGGTATCAAATATTCCTAATTCTGCATCTTCTAAATTAAAGTTATTGTGTTGTACTTTACATACCCGACCATTACTACCTGCGTATACTGTAAGTTGATTATCTTTAATTCTCCATTTTACTTGATTATTTAGTCCGTTTAAATAATATTTTGAAATGACGCTAGTGAGTGTACTCTTATTAACCATTATTTTTTTATTTATTGTAATATACGAAATTTATTTTATATCTCAAAGGATGCTAATGCATTTGTGTAAGGATTTAAATCTAAAGACCATTGCAAGTCCGAAAAAAACCCTTCTAATTTATTTAATAATATTGAATCAAATACTTTCTGTCTATCGGCATATCTTTCTAGAAAATCATTTACCTTTTCAGGGATATCATAGTCTTGGAAGGCTAATGCCTCAATTTTATATGGGTTATCTTTTAAGTATATAAATTTAACTTTATCCGCTTGTGTAATTAAATTATGTTTTTTATCTAACTGCCATAGTCTCAATAAATCATTATAACGAACTGTTGCTCTTACCGGTGCGGGGGCACCTTTAAGGATTTCAGTAAACATTTCTCCGGCTCTAGTACTCTTACCTGAGTATTTTTCTAATTTTTTAATTGCTGATGGATTACCTAACTTAGCAAGTGGGATTGAACCATCTAGTATAGACTTTTTAAATACTTTTATTTGATCTAATATACTAGCTTTTTCTTCACCCTTTAATACTTGTTGTAATATATCATTAAAAAATGATCCTAAAATAGGTGGGAAATTTGCTTTCATAAACTCTAAACCTTTAATGTCTAGTGTTTCGTTTTCAATACCTTCTTGCTTTGTAATCCATTGTGCATAACGTCTTGTTGCTCTAAAATAGGCTGAACGGATAACACATTCGGTTTTCATTTCAAGTCTATGTTCAGTAACATTAAATGCTTCACGTGCTAATCTATCATAATCTTCATTGATAATATCTTGATATTTCAATGCTATTTTTTCCAGAATATCATCTTTTTCTTTATCAGTAAGCTCTTCAAAATTAGGGTATAGTTTAAGAAGCAACGGTTCAGCATTAAAATAATTAGAATCCGTGTCTACATAAGCACAATAATTCTCATCATCTGCATCACAAATCCACCAAGGTGTTTCTTCTAAATGTTTCATATTGACTGTAATATTAATTTTTTAAATTTTGTTGTTGACCAACCATGGTCTCTATTAAGATAATACACATTAATCGGTAGATTATCACCTGTAAAGGGTTTATTAATATAATCGTCACCTAAAAACCTAACGTCAAATTCACCGTATTTTAACAAATCTAATAGTTGACCTTCGTAAGTATACCTTACTACATCCTCAACATAAATAAGAGAGAGTAACATTGCTTTACGCTCCTCTACACTTAATATAGGTTTAAGTTTCTCAGGTCGTTCTTTAGAAGGGTCTGTATGTAACATTACTACTAAGCAATCACAATTAGCTGATGCTTCTTTAAACATTGCTATATAACCCGGATGCATTACATCAAAATTACCTGCTATAACCCCTTTTACCATTAATATTCTTTATATGATTTTTCTTCTACTAAACCTGATGATGTTAAAATATTAATTAATTTTTTAACTTCACATCTCTTATCATTGGTAATATACACAGAACGAGCTAGTTCTACAAATTCTTTGTCAAATCTCTTTTCACGTTCGCAATCTCTAATCCAATCTTCTATATCCCAAAGTTCACCATTAATTTTAGCTAATTCAAGATAGTGGTTTTGAAGTTGCCCATCATATCTTTCAAATAATTCTATAACTAAAGGGTTTAAGGTGTCAAATTCTTTATGAACATTAACTAATTTTTCTTTATCCTCAATTTTAAGCATTTTTAACTCTAAAATTGAAATTTTGTCTAATAACTCTCCGTTTGATACTTCTACTAACATATTTTTATATTTAAAAGGTTCTTTCTCCAGGTAATGGTTGTACTTTTACTGGTTTGTTTCCATTTGAATCTAGGTCATTTCTTTCAACTAGGGATACATTATATTTTATACCCGCTACTTTAAAAGTACCTCCCTGTTTAATCATTTTTCTAAAGAAATTTTCTTGGATTTCACTCCATTCTTCACTTCTTGCAATTAATTCTTCTTTAGAAATAGGTTCTCCATTTTCTGTAATTAATTGGTTACTCCTAATTGATTGTTTTTTAAGTGCCATATTATTATGTAATTTATGCGCATTTTACGCGCGTTTAACGCACTACCTCTTGGTTTGCGCGGGGTATTATAATCTTTTATAATCGTCTTCTAATCTTACAATATCATCTTCACCAAAGTACGTTCCTGTTTGTACTTCAATAAATTGAACTACTCCACCTGTTTCATTCCAAGCTCTATGTTTATCTCCTAAACCAATTTTTATTGATTGTCCAGGTCCTCTAAATACTTTTTCACCATCTAAAATAATTGTTAAATTACCTTTAACTACAGTCCAAATTTCTTTTCTTTTGTAGTGGTATTGATATGATAACCTTTGACCAGGTGCTACTGTTATTCTTTTTACCTTACATTCAGGGGCATCTAATAATACTTCATACATTCCCCAAGGTCTACTTTCTATTTCCATTATATATCTAATTGAATTAGACCCTTCATAACTTTATTCATGTGTCTATTAGCACATAAAGCTGATTCTTGAATAATTCTGTGTCCTGATAATGTGATTGCTTCACTTAATGTTTGGAAATTCATTCCATACCTAAAGCTTGGTAAAGCTGTCGCACCATAGAGTGAATTCAGCAAAATTTTCATGGTGTACTGCATTAAATGATTATATTCACCTAATTCTTTATCACCGGCTTTATATGCTTTTTTCATACGGGTTTTATAAATAACTCGTTCTTCAAACCATTTTTTAAGAATAGTAGATAATACTGCTTCTTTGTCTGTTCTAAACATTGAGCCATTAGCTGCTACAGCTAACTTTTGGGATTCAATTATATTAATTAAGTCACTTACTTTAACATTAGTTTGTCTACGTTTGCCGTTTTCAACTAATAATAATTCTTCAGGATCACGTTCCTTTAAATCGTTAAGTCCCAGTCTATTATTACGTTCATTAGCATCTACAATACGACCCACGAATGTTTCCTTACCTATGTTTATAGACATTATTATAGACGGATACAGCGATGTTAAATCCTCATCAAACATATATTTATACAATCCTGCTTTGGGACAAAAAAGGTATCCTCCTGCATACGATTCTTTCTTTTGTGGATTAGGTTCTTTTGGGGGAGGAATTATATCTTGGGATAATAAATAAGCTGAAATTGCTCCATCTTGTGAAATACTATTAGCATACACTTCACTGTAATTGTGTTTTCCTTTGTGTGCTATATTTTTAGTTAAAGCTAAATATTGTAATTTTTCATCTAATTTTTGAAGTATTTCTACATCAACAAAGTTATACTGAATAAATTTATGGATATCTGTTTCGAATAATTGATCTAGGTTTCCTTCATATTCAACCTTATTCATACCAACATATTTGGCTCCAATAGCATCTAACTTCCAACTTGGTTCATCCTTCCAACTATATTTTTTATGTAAACGAATATAATCTAATGATTCAATACCTACAATATCTACATATTGATTTTGTTTAAAGAAATATTTGTTACCCTTTTTTGAATTAACTTTACCAATAGGAGATAAATGATCAGCCCAATCTTTACCTATTGTTCTACACATTCTGTAGTACAAATAAGGAATATCAAAATAATCTGAATTGTATCCTACTAAAATATCAGGATCCATTTCTCTTATTGCTTCAACAAATTTAGCTAACAATTCATTTTCAGTAGCACAAGGTATAATTTCTTTATTCTTGTTTTCTCCCGTTTTTGTATGTTTTAGTTGACTTTTTTTATCTAAAATAAGAATAGACCAATAATCTTTTTGTTTATCCCACCAAGCAATAGAGGTAATAGGCATTGGTGCATCTTCAATATATTCTTCAGTTAAAGCACCCCCTATTTCACACTCAATATCAAAAAACACTTCTCTATGCCCTTTAGAAGGAACATCGTTTACACCATATTTTTCAACTAGAAACTTTTGATGGGGTTTCATATCGTGGAAATGTAAATTTGGGGTATTCTTAGAACTGTAATCAGGGTTTTTAGAAAAAAACCATTTAGATATTGGTTTAAGAGGCTCACCATTTAACCCAGTATGTGTTTGTTCTTCTTCAGTACATTCCTGGTATGCTATGTTGTTGTAAGGTACTATTTGATGTCCTTTATCCTCTTCCCAAAGGTGGATTTCAACCCAATTAGGACCTAAATGTTTTAATTTATTACCAGTATATGCTTTCTTATACATTTATATAACTTTTATTTGATGTAAATATACGAAGGCTCCCTACGGGAGCCTAAGTTTTATATAATCGTTTCTGCTAAATAATTTTTAGCCAATTCCTCAGTTGTAAAGAATTGCGATAAGTCAGGTCTAAAGTAATTAACATTTTTCATTACTTTTTTGTCTCTAGATCTATAGACAATATACCGTCCTTCCTCAAGTTTCGTAAAATGGCAGGCCTCACCTTGTTCCTTACTTCGTAAGCTGACGGTATCCAAGGCTTCTTTCTCAGATACGCAAGCTTTTGACATATTACTTGCTTGTACTTCTTGATAAGCTGGCCATATCTTATCTTTAAGACCGTGTAACATAGTACCGTTCCCAAGGGAAACATAAGCAATATCGCACAAAGCGTCCAAAACTTCCACGATGTTTCCTTTTTCGCAAGCTTCTTTATATTCTTCAAGTTCTTCGAGTACGAAGTCGTAAACGAATTGCCATTCTTTTTTTTCTGGTATGTTTGGTTCATAATTATTTGGTTTACCGAATGTGCCGTTAAATATTTCTACTTCATTAACAAAAGGCACATCTGCTTCGCTAAATAAACTTAATTGATTACTCATTAAGATATAATTTTAATAATTTTTGTTTTTACGATTTTGTCTACTGTAAAATTACTTTCACCTTCAAAATCTTTGTATACTTTAGCTTCTGCATCTGTTGGTGATACTGCTTCTACTAGGTATTTTTCTGTTACTTTTTGGATTTTGCCACTTTCATGTTCCATTGTTAACTTTACGTCTACTTGCCAATAATTCATAATTTATTTATTTTTAGTTTTTATTTTATTTTGAAATTTCATAAATGACCCTTCTTTGTCATTCGTCATACCCGCAATATAATTACCATCATACCATATCTTATCTTCTTTTAAATAATCTTGTATGGGATCTGAATTTTTAGTCTCCCAAGGGTAAATAAGCCATTCATCCCCTTCATGTATCTTAGACCAAAGAGTTGGTTTAAAACAAGATGTATGAGGTTTATAATGTAATACAGCGGTATAAACCCCTGGGGATTTTTCTAGAGTAACTCCTGAATCGCATATATCATCAACTACTAGAGTATTAGGTAATATAGCATCAGTCCAAGGTAAACCTAGTTTATGTGATATTAAGACAGCGGGGATTAACCCCCCTCTAGCAATACCATGGATTGAATCTATATTAGGTTGGTCATGTCGAATTTTATCACATAAGTTATCAACTGCATCATTTACATCAATCCAACTTAAAAATATTTTATTATCTGCTTTTAATGCCATTTCTCTTATATGTTATGTCCTCCGTTATTAATTTTTAAGCTATCAAAAAATTCTTTTCTAGCTACATTATCATTATCTTTAAACACACCAGATACTTTGGTGGTTACCATTGAAGCACCTTGGTGTTTAACACCCCTACATGAAACACAATTGTGTCCTGCTACTATAGTAACAATAACACCTTTATTACCTTCAGTAATTTTTTCTACGGCATTGTGAATAGCTGATGTTAATTGTTCTTGTATTGCTCCTCTTCTACCAAATAACTCTACAATTCTATTTAGTTTAGATAAACCAATTACTTGTCCATCTTCTCCTGCTATGTATCCAATATGAACAACACCATCTATTGTTTGGTGGTGATGAGAACACATTGAAGTTAACGGTATATTACGTTCTATAATAATACCATCATAACCATCTGATGGGAATGAAGTGATAGGGGACATTTGAGTGTATCTACCAGCCCATAAATCATTTACATATGCCTTTGCTACGCGTCTTGGAGTTTCTGCTGAATTTGGGTCATTTCTCCAATCACATTTTAGTGCTGTTAAAAACTTACCATAAGCTTCTTCAGCTTCCTCAATCATTGCTAATTTTTGTTCATCATTAAATGGGAATCCTGGTGCTACACCGTTTGCGAATCCCTCTTGTACCACTTCTAACTGTTCGTGGAGTTTTCTTCTATTTTCCATTGATATAACTTTTTATTTAATATAATATACGAAACTTTATTTGGGTATCCACTACACCTCCCGAAGGTCTTGGAAGGCTATTATGTGAGGCCTCCAAGTCATTCTATAACCATTATCTCTAACCCAATCAAATACTAAAGGGTAAGATTTAAATAGACCCTCTCTTGAATCTCCAGCAGGCATAAACCATACTTTATCTTGAGGTATATCCATAACTTTAATAAAAGTTAAAATTTCCTCTAATGTCTTTTCATCTTTACCATCCCATACTGGTTTGATATGATAATCTGGGTGGTAGGACATCATGTCAGACATAGCTTTATAATTAAGTCTAAGCTTATTATGTCTATCAATCATTTTTTGGTCTGTGATAGCACCTTGAGGTGTTTCTACTCCTAAGACAGGAACAGAATTAGAAAACTTAGGACTAATAGATAACAAATGAATAGGATAGTCTGTGGCGAGGAAATGAGATCCCTCAGTTTCGATAGTAATAAAAATACCATTCTCATGTGCAAAATGTGTTAATTCGTTAACTAAGTGAGGTATCATTGTAGGTGAGCCTCCCGTTAACATCATTTCTTTGATATGGGGGTTTGCTTTGTACATATCAATTATTGATTGGAATGTATACTTACCTTTTTCTGGGTGAATTGAAGTATAAAAAGAATCACACCATCCACCCTCACCGAAATAACAACGATGCGTGCATCCTGTGGTTCTAATAACTACTGTAGGGTAACCTGCTCTTGATCCTTCTGATTGAACTGCTGTGTAAACCTCAACAATCGGTAGAACTTTATCGTAATCCTCTACCCTTTTTAATTTTTTATGTTCCATAATTTTTTAATGTGGTTGTTTCACTATTATATTAATCTTCTACGTAATATGCTGCATTTTTACCATGCTCCATAAATTTAACCTTAGTAACTCTAACTCTACCATTTGTTTCTTCTAATACGAAAGGGTTAACCTTGTTAAATATAAATTCAGCAAATTTTTCTGCTCCTGTAGCTGGTATAATTCTTACTTGTGCTGCTCCTGCCTCTCCCATTTCTATAAAAGCTACCTTAAATGGGTCATCTTCTGCTATAATCATAGTGTGGTCAAACATAAAATCGAAATATTCTTTTGGAGACATACCATCGATTTGAGTTTTAGCTCTTTTCATACCACCAAAATCCCAAACCCAATTACGATCATCTAATTCACCTTCAAAGTAGACTTTAAATGATATACCATAACCATGTACAAACCTACAATGAGTACTTCCTGCATTGTGTTGACGAAATACTGTACTAAACCCGTCAAATACTTTACTTGATTGAAATTTACCCATTTGTTGTTAATGTTGTTTTTGGTTGATTATCTGTAGTCCCTTCTGCTTGAGAATATCCAGATGTATGACTTGTTACTGTATACCAAGGTTGACCTGGTCTATATGGATCGTATGTCCAATCTGGTATGTTTATTTCTCTGTAAGGTACAGGTACAAAAGTATTACCTCCTTTTTGGTTGATTACTTCTAATAGAATTTTAGCATCTTCTTGGGTTATACTACCACTAGATACTCCTTCTAAAACTATATCTATTGCTGTTCTACCCATTATACCAGCTTTGAATTTTTTCTAGTGGGTTGTTACCTACTAATCTACTAACTTCATTACCACTATTATCTACTTTTACTAAAGTAGGAACATTTCTAATTCCATATTTTGCTGATAAAGTTGAATCTTCATCTACATTAACTTTTTGAAATGGTAGACCACTTCTTTCCATTGTTGGTGCTAACTGTTTACAAGGTTGACACCAGTTCGCAGAAAAATAATAAATTTTACTCATAATTTTTATTTTAATTGTTTATGTTTTTACTTAAAATTAAAGGTGAATCATCCTTACTAGTTGATACTAAATAACATGATTCTCTCTCTTCAATAATTAATGGTTTATCACCAAATGTTTTTTTGTAATTTTCTCTTACGTAAGTTTCTATTTCTTTGCTCATAATTATTATTTATACTAATTCTTCTCCTATTCCTACTATTTCACTCAATATAAGTAAAATAACTGCAATATCCAAGCTAAACCATAAAGCTCCATAACCTAATAAACGGATTCCTGATTTAATAAAGCTAATTTGTTGATGTTTTTTTGCATCTGGTAATTCTTGTTTTTTCATAACTTTTAATTTTAGTTGTCTCACTAGGTCTCGAACCTAGACTCTTCTCGACCAAAACGAGACGTGTTACCAATTACACCATAAGACATTACTGTAGGCGACCGGGAACCCCCAATCCTTAATCCCATGAAGGAACATATATCCACAATGTGGACCTACATTTTGCGGAAGATGAGGGATTCGAACCCCCGGTACCTTGCAGTACGCTGCATTTCAAGTGCAGTGCATTCGACCACTCTGCCAATCTTCCGTTTTTTATCTTTTATTATTTCTAAAAGTATCAGTTTGAGAATGACAATTTGGACATAAATATCTTAAATTGTCTTTTCTATGATCATCATTAATACCATTTATATGGTCTAAATCCAAAGGTAACTTCTTACCATTCCAAGTATCTATTGAACAGATATCACATTTATATTCTAATAAATTATATTTTTGAATATTAATAGTTATACATCTTCTAGAGACTGGGATTTTTATATTATTATTCCAGTCTTCTAAATTAAATATTTTCCTTGGGGAGCCATTAGGGAATTTAATTTTATTTTTCCCCCCTAATTTTGGTTTCCAACATCCATATTCGATGGCTTTTCTTTTTAACCATTGAATACTCACTTTTAGTTCTTTAGAAGCATCAGCCATGCTAATACCACTATTACATACTTCTTCTATTTTAGTTTTTTCAATTAACTTCATGGTCGAATGCTATTTTATTATACATATGTCGCATTCGACCACTCTGCCAATCTTCCTATTTTGAGCTTCTGGCCGGCTACGATCCGACGACCTGCTGATTACAAATCAGCTGCTCTACCAACTGAGCTACAGAAGCAATGTGGAGAATATCAGAAT
>Ga0209119_1000467_pt1 | contig 40976 bp, 40 predicted proteins | sample COG_03_FD_184747 | JGI IMG/M metagenome (GOLD analysis project Ga0209119, IMG submission 184747) | Pelagic Microbial community sample from North Sea - COGITO 998_met_03 (SPAdes) (version 2) | ecosystem: Environmental > Aquatic > Marine > Neritic zone/Coastal water | place: Helgoland, sampling...
TCCTTAAGTCAAGAAATTTTAAAAATAAACATAAATTTTACTGATTTTATTTCATTTTGGGATCCCAAAATGAAATTTTCATCTATTCTGTGGATGTGTGCTGCCCCTCAGAACAATGAGAGGTGCTGCCAGACGAATAAGAACTCGCATCGGATTGCTGGCGCAGCCTGAATCTAAGCGCTCAATAATTGGCGCCACTCAGCGAGAGCCGCGGCACGGTTTAGCTTGAGGTTTAAGCGTGGGTAGAGATGTACAGCCAAACAAAACTCCAGCCCAATGAATCCACCACTCTAACACTAAAGGCCCGTGGTCCGAGACGCGGGGCCCTAGAACAGGGGGGGCCGGTCCATGGTCCTGAGGCTCAACTGTAGCGATTGGGCATAGTAACCCCCGCCGTTGGTCCACGGACCACGGCCCGAGCAAAACCATCCAATGCAAACTAAGATAAGTAAGGCAACGCTATAGGCAGGACTTGGGTGGCTGCTCTATAGACGATAGTGCCTAGGCTCTTGGTTCCCGGTCCACGGGCCTAGGCAAGATGGTGCAGAAACCCCAGGGCAGGTTTCATGCAGCGGGATGGAGAGTGTTTTGTCATACGGAGAGGCTACGAGTCCACCCGACCCGTCTCAAGTTAGTTTTGTCTGACAGTACCGCAAGGAGGGTTATTCTGACAAAACCCAGCCAGATAATTTTATATTTTCAAAAGATCGATGGCTTTTTTATGAAAATCAGGGTTACGTCGAATCTTATATTTTTCTATCTTTTCGGTTGGCGTGCGTGGAAGATCTTGGCAGAAGGCGACAAATCGGGGACGCTTGTTTGCAGGCAGGGCTGAGATGCACCACTCTTTAAAGTCAAGTGCAGAAAGCTCGCCACTAAGGACGATTGCAGCCAAAATTTCATCCTCGCCAAGTGTGGAAGGTGTCGCAACGACGGCGACCTGCGAGATATTGGGATGTCCGGAAATCACAACATCTAGTTCTGCGCCGGATATGTTCTCACCCCTCCTACGGATAATATCTTTGATCCTTTCTATGAAAAAGAAATCACCCTTGTCATTCCTTCGTACAAGATCTTCGGTACGAAACCATCCATTCTGCATTACGGCTTGGGTTGCATCTTGATCCTCAAAATAGCCCTGCATCAGAATTGGAGAACGCACCAGTAATTCTCCGGCATCACCATCGGCAACCGGTTCACCTACACTGTCTACAATTTTCAGTTCAGCAAGGGGGTGCATATCATCAGGATGTAGCGAAATGCGCCCAATACTTCCAATTTTAGGGGGCTCATCAATTGGCTGATTGGTGACTCCCGGAGCTTCTGTCAAGCCATAGCCTTCGCGCAGGCAAGGCACTTTGAACTCAGCTTGAAAACCAGCATAGAGTGCAGGGGTAAGAGGAGAGAGGTATATTTTCGAAAGCGCGTGCGAAGCGACGAACTCAGATCGGTTTCGACGGAGCAAAATATTGCCTGCAGCCGCAATCAAATTCACCTGCGAAGCACGTGTTTTTGCAACGGTCTCCCAGAAGCGCGATGCACTAAAGCGCCGCTCAAAAATTATTGTAGCACCAGACACGAGTGCGCCTGCGAACGAATAGAAGAGCGCATTTATATGAAACAGTGGTAACACGCAAAGCATCCTCTCCTTGTGGGACAAGTCCATGCGCTGAATAAAGCCTTCACCTGAGAGCACAAAATTTCGTTGCGAATGCATGACGCCTTTCGGAAATCCGGTTGTTCCGGAGGTAAACATTATCAAGCAGGTGGATTCTGGATCGGGCTCGGCGGGCAAGTTCCCAGTTACTTGCTCTGAAAGTTTCCACAAATCCGGAATTTTGCTGTCGCTACTGTCCATTAAAATAGCTTCGGGCTGGTTAAGTTTATCTAGTCGATCCTGAGAGCAAAGTATGAGTTTGGGCCTAACTTTGTCCAGAATTTCTAAGATTTCTCTAGAAGATAGCTCACAGTTTATTGTGACAGCCGCTGCGCTAAGCCGTGCAATCGCGAGGAAAGAAATGGCATAAGTATCAGAATTAGTCGCAATCAGTGCTACGCGATCACCGCGGGAAATTCCTTTGCTTTGGAAATAAAGGGCAAACCTTTCCACGGCTTCAGAAAATCTGTTCCAGGTCCAGGCCCTGTCCTCAAATACAAGTGCTGTTTTATCACCCAGTCTGGCCCGTCGGCTTTCCAGCAAATTACTGCAGTTATACCTGTGCGAAACAAACGCAGCGCGGGAGTATTTTTTGCTTTCCATAGTTGGCTTAATACTCCCGCATGTGTTTCGTGGCTTGTTCTTCTATCTGATCCCAGATGGGCTTGGCCATTGGGTTTTTAGCCTCCTCCAAAAGATGAGCGACAAGACCTATTGATCTAGCCATCACCGCAATCCCCCGCATTATATTCCAAGGCAACCCAAGCTCACTACCGATAGCTCCGATAGCCCCAGTTGCATTGATTGGAAGCCGCTTGCCAAATTCTCTTTCAGCAGCCATTTCAATACGCTTCATGAGATCAACATAGCGACCTGACAAATTATGCTGCGCAGCGAGATCAAAAAGGACTGGAGTTCTTGGATCACCTTTTTTGTGAAGGTTATGTCCAATCCCAGGGATTATACTTTTGCTAGCTCGATGATCCTGGACAATGGATAGCGCCACAGCGTCCAAATCAATGTTGTCGGGAGCTTTATTTAGGTGGACCTGTAGAATCCGGGCCGCTCCTTCCATGGTTCCTGCGAAGGTATTGCCAAGGCCTAGGAGGCCCGCCGCAACAGCACCTTGAAGCGATTCTGGTGCGCCGAGATAGGTCAAGCGTGTCGATAAAACGCTGGGCGTCAAACCATGCTCAACTAAGGTTACTGCAAGCGCGTTAAATACAATTGATTCATCTTCGTTTGGCTTCCGGCCTGTCAACTCGAGAAAAGCAAAATCACCAAGACTAAATTTGCCAATAATTTCCAGTGGCAAATCTAGCCCATGAACCAGAATTCGGTCTTCATTGCTCCAGGCGATGTCGGTGCGTATCGTTTCGTTGTTTTTCATGGCTCGAGCCTCTATCTTCTGTTATCGGCTTTGTAAGGGAACGGGAGAAAATTTACCGCAGTCAGACCTGATTTTCAGTCCTATCCCCAATTTTGTTGGATCAATGACTATTTTTCCGCCGCGACGCACAAGCCCCTCGAATGGATCATTAAGAAACATCTCATGCATGGATAAATCATGGGCATAGCGCTGTTTCGGCAAAGCCAGAGCAATATGGGCGCTAATTGCATTTTGCAGGCTAGGCGTAAACATCGCACCAAACCGAAACCCCATGTCGTTCTCAATGCAACTTCGTGCAATATGAACCGTTTGTTGGAGGCTGCCAAAGCGTGAAATTCGCAAACTCACTATGTCTGCTGCGCACTGGTTGATTATAGCATTTGCATCTCTCTTTGAACAAACGGACTCGTCAGCCTCAATCGCAACGTTGCGGGATGCGGTAAGTGCAGCCATTGCAACCAGATCATCGCCGGTCACAGGTTGTTCGAAACTTACAACACCTAACGCAGCAAGCAGAGCAGCAGCATCTTGTGCACTGTCATATTCGTATGACCCGTTTGCGTCACAATAGATTTGAAGGCCATTGCCAAAAACTTCCCGAACATGGCGAACCTTTGAAATATCGCCTTCTCCATTTCCAGTGAGTTTTAACTTTACGGCATTTGTTCCTTTTGAAATACATTCTTCTATGTCAACTTGCGTCTGCTCTCTGGAACTCAAGGGGATTACATCAAGAGTTTCAACACTTCCCCCGTTTGAAGCACAGCCCAAATATTTGCATAAGGAAACACCCGCTAAGCGCGCTGCCAGGTCATGCAAGGCTGAGTCAATCGCCGCGAGGATCGGATTGAATGAATAGTTCAGGCTAAAGAGTTTATGCCGGATTTCCGTTAGGATTTGGAGATGATCCACGACCTCCCTGCCAACGACAACTTCCCTGAAAATACCAAGAATGGGGAGAACGGATGTGACAGGCAGGCCGAGTGGTGGCGTAGCCTCAATCACACCAAAACCATCTTCTCCTTCTTCGGTCGTGAGCTTTATTATAAGGCTTTCCACAACTGTTACAGCCCCAAACTTAAAGGTTATGGCCCCTCTTTTTACGGGTTGTCTAACCACCAGTGTTGAAAGCTCAGCGATTCGCATTTCTCAGCGCCCTTTGACCAAGTCTGGTAGGAAGGTTACGATTTCAGGGAACATAACAAACAGGGCGACGGCAGCAATATCCGCCAAAACGAACGGCAAAACAGCACGGAAGATTTTTTCAATAGGTATATCGGGTCTGACTCCAGAAACTACATAGCAGTTAAGGCCAATTGGTGGGGTCACAAGACCAATTTCAACCATCTTTACAAGAATGATACCGAACCAAATAGGGTCAAAGCCTAGGCTAATAATAACTGGGTGGATAACTGGAAGAGTCAAAAGCAACATGCCGATTGCATTCATAAACATACCTAGAAACAGATACATCAGCAGTATTACGAGAAGTGTGGCAAAGGGCGAGATTGGCAGGCTTGAAACCCATTCTGCTGCTGCAGAGGGTAGGCCCGCAAAGCCAAGAAATCGCACGAAAGTAACGATGCCCCAGATGACTGAGAATATCATTGCTGACAGCTTGACTGTTTCTATAAGCGACTGAGAGAGGTTGGAGAAATTCAGTCTGCCGCGTAACAATGCAAGTACGAAGACAATAAAAGCCCCGAGAGCCCCAACCTCGGTCGGGGTAGCCCAACCGGTATACATACCGCCCATGATCACGGAAATCACAACGACGATAGGCAACACGCCTCCGATGGAGGCAAAACGTTCGCCCCAAGAAATGCCTGTGACTGATGGACCAAGCTCAGGTTTAACCTTGAACATCCCGACCAACAGCAAAATGTAGATGAGAGCTGTAATTATACCGGGGATAAAGCCTGCCAGCAGCAGATCTCCGACTGATTCTTCGACGATTATACCATAGATTACAAGTATCGCTGAGGGTGGGATTAGCGAAGCAAGCGTGCCACCCGCAGCGACTACAGCAGCAGAGATAGCCGGTTGATACTTACTCTTAAGCATCTCAGGGATAGCGATGTGAGAAAAGACTGCTGCTGTAGCGCTGCTAGCACCGGAGACCGCTCCAAAGGAAGCGGTGGCAAATACAGTACCAATAGCCAGACCGCCGGGCAGCCAGCCAAGCCAGGCCTTTGCAAAGCGGTAGGCACCCTTCACCATCCCACCATGGTGAGCAAAGAAGCCAATCAGGATAAACATTGGCAGTACCGACAGCGTGAAATTTGAAACCTCTGAATGGGGTGCCATACCGGCAACCCCAGCAGCAACCTTCCAATTTTTCATGTAAAGCAGGCCGAGAAAGCCAACTAGACCGGCCGCAATGAAAATACGCACACCCAGAAAAATCAGCACGATGAGAACAACAAAGCCTAAATAGCCAACGGTGATATTATCCATGATAATGCTGCCTCAGTCGATTGCTTCTTTGAGAGGGTCTGCCTGTTTTGGTAGTGCTATTTCTGTGGCGTTCGGATCGGCGAGCATGCGCAGGCTGGCGACGAGTTCAATCGCCAGACGCATAGCAAAGACGCTGAGACCCACCACCGCGGCAAGTTTGGACGGCCAGATTGGCCATTCCATGTTCATTGTTGAGTCCCCTAGCACAAGCGAATTGCGGTAGAAGTCGAATAAAGAGGGTAGAATAATAAGGATAAAGGCTAGGGCAGTAGCGGTGGCAAACGTTTTGTAAAACCACATACGGCGGCCCGAAGAGCGACGTACCATCAAATCCATTTTCAGGTGGCCATCTCTCTGATAACAATAGGAAATTGGCAAAACGGCAAAGGCAACGATGCTTATTTCCACAGCTTCAAGATAGCCTGGGATGGGCGAATCAAGAAGCGAGCGAAGAAAAATTTCAGCTGCTCCTGCTAGCATCATGAAAAAAACGACAATTGCTCCTATAGATGCTGTGCAAAACTCAACTTTTTGAAGGCTGCGATCAACAACTGTGAGCCCATTTGTCAGCTTATTTTGATCGTTTGGCATTTCCACCACCTTTGTTATTTACACCCGACGACACTGGGAAGCAGGGGCGAAATCATTTGAGACATCGCCCCCACATTTGGTTGGGTGGAAATCGACTAGTTTTCAGATGCCTCGCTCAGAAGGAAATCAAGCAGTTCCTGAGCTGGAACGCCCCGCTCACTTGCAGATGCGATCCAGTCAGCGTAGATTGACGCTGAATTTTCTATCTCCATTGTTTCGATTGCAGCGGGATCAAAGCTAACCCTGTCTATACCCATCTCTTTCCACTTGGGGAAATTCACTTCTTCGATACCTCCATATGCATCCTTTAATGCACCCTGTGCAACGGGAATAGAATTTATGAGAAGTTGCTGATATTGCGCAGGAAGCTCTTCAAAAGCCTGCTTGCTCACTAGCGAAACTGTGACAAGGCGACCAAACTTGATATCATCGGAATACCAATCAGACAGTTCATCAACCTTAAATGCTGAATAGCCATAACTCGGAAAAGATACCCCGTCCATTGTTCCACGCTGCATGCTTGGATAAGTCTCAAACCCTGGGATTGACACCGGCGTCGCACCAAGCAGTTCAGCGACTCGTGCGCCATTTCCAATAATACGAACCCGCAATCCTTTTAGATCATCCAGGCTCTTAGGCGTATCGCCTTTAGCCATGACACTACTTTCGGGAATGAGTTGTGTTGTTAAATAAATAGCTCCCCATTTAGCGGCCTCTTCAACTAAAACTGGATGATTCAGGTAGGATTGGTGGACTCGTGCCACCTCATCAATACTTTCAAGAGGCAAGAAGGGAAGCGTCAGGGCCGAAAGAGCCGGGGCTTTTGCAGGTGACCAAGCAGAACTCCAAAGACCCATCTCAAATGCGCCCAGTTTGATACTATCGATATTATCCTGGGGTTTCGCAAGAGCGCCACCGTAATGTATATTGATAGAAAAATTACCGCCAGTTTGTTCTGAAATGTATTCGGACATGGCTTCGATCCCGCGGGTCAGTGCGCGTGAGCCACCATGTGCATTGAGGTCCCAATTCACTTTTGGTCCTTCAACTTCTGCTATCGATGCAACCGGCGCAAGAAAGGCACCGGTAAATGTTAAGGCACAGACCCAGAAAGTAGATTTGAACATGAAAGTTTCCTCCTTCAAATAAAGCCACGTTCGAATCAGTTATATAATGATATTACGGTATTACGCAATATTTTATAAATATATAGGTTGCTTGGGTAACAAAATGCTTTATTTATGCACTTAATTTGCTATTCCAGTGGAAATTTAGAGTAAATATTTGACAAATGTTTTCTGAATTCGACATTATGATAATATTGATTATGCCATCCTGAGACTACTTGGTTAAAAGAAAGAACAAATATGAGAAGACCCAACGTTGCGGCTCCCCTCCGTCAGGAGATCGCACAGGAATTGAAAGCCGATTTGGCAAATCTGGCTTTCTCGCCGGGTAGCCGACTGATTGAACGTGAACTTTGTGAGAGATACGAGGTGAGCCGCACCATCATTCGGGAGGTTCTTCGGGAATTTGAGTCGGAAGGGCTGGTTGTGAATATCCCGCAAATCGGGCCCGTTGTAGCGGTTTTATCCCCTGAGGAAGCTGTTCAAATTTACGAAATTAGAGGCATTTTAGCAGGCCTAGCAACAAGAAAATTTGTAGAGATTGCGTCACAGCGAGATATTTCAAGAGTGCTCAGGATTTTTGATCGTATAAAGGCCTCAGCAATTGAGGAGGATATCAGAGCGGTATTATCAGGGGTTTCTGATTTTCATAATACAGTCCTTGATACAATTAATAATGAACCTTTACGTGGGATGTTGGACCGCATTCACACAAGGGTGGCAATTATGCGGCTGACAACTCTATCTGCGCCGGGGCGACTGCCAAACGCTGTAAGTGAGCTTTCCAAAGTTTTTGAGGCCATCAAGAAACAGGATGCAACTGCTGCGGAGCGCGCATTTATTGCACATATTGAGTCGGTAGCGTTAGTTGCGCGGGAAGAACTCAAGCGGCAGCACTTAGAGCAGCCAATGGTAAAGCCAATGAAGCGGAAAGCCAAGTCAACCTGATCGGCTATCAATCCAATTCTAGGCCTGAGAGGCGCTCCAGCCATCGTATCAGCGCTGTGTGGTCGGAGCCTGCTCCCTCTTCAGAGTTGGCAGCATCCACCATTTCTCGAGTTAGGACACTATGCCTACTAGGAGCACCGCACCTGTTAGCCACATCGAGCGCTATCGCCAAATCCTTAGCCATAAGGTTTAATGCAAAACCACTGTCGAATTTGCGCGAAAGAACAAATTGCCCAATCTTGTTTTCAGTTGAATTGTTTCGTCCGGTCGAGGCGTTCAGAACATCCAACATAACTTGACTATCCAACCCAAACTTTTTGCCGATTAGCAACACCTCGCCTGCAGCAATCAATCCTGATGCTGACAAAAGGTTATTGAGAGACTTAATCGCGTGCCCTGATCCAACAGGCCCAACATGAGTTATTTGACGCGACATTGCGCTGAGTGGTCCCCGTACATATTCAATCGCTTCAGCATCACCCCCTGCCATAACGGCAAGTTGTCCAGTGCAAGCCCTTGTTACGTTACCCGAAACTGGTGCATCGACAAGCATGATCCCATCAGCTGCAAGTATTTTGGAGAGCTCCTGAGTTTGGAACGGAGAGACCGAGGACATATCGAGAATTGTGCTACCCTTTTTCAAGCCGTTGATAAGACCTTCCTGGTCATCGCCTAGAACAACATTTTTAACAATATCTCCATTTGGAAGCATCAGTATTATAAGGTCCGTAATCTCAGCTAATTCACGCAGAGACCCCGCATGCTTATCCACACCCAATTCTGCCGCCGCCTCCATATTCTCAATTGATATGTCATATCCAATAACCCTGTATTTCCCTGATGATACAAGACAGGAAGCCATCGGCTTGCCCATGATTCCAAGCCCTACAAAACCAATTCTCATCATGAATTAAGTAGCCTCATTAGTGCCTGCGAGCAGCCCATTCTTTTCCAAAACTGCCTTCGCAGTTCGAAATGCGTCAATACCAGCTGGGAAGCCGCAATAAACCGTTGCCTGCAGTAAGGCTTCGGAAATCTCTTCGGTGGTGCATCCATTGTTGACTGCGCCAATAACATGAGCTTCAAGCTCGTGGGACCTGTTCAAAGCAGTCAACATTACAATGTTTAAAAGGCTTCTTGTTTTTCTCTCAAGACCGGGGCGTCCCCAAACATCATTCCAGCAGTGGCGGGTCACAAAGTCTTGGATATCTCGATTGAAGTCGGAAAGATTGTCCAGAGCTCGATCAACATAGAAATCGCCCATGACCTCCCTTCGAATCTTGAGCCCATTTTCAAAAGCTTTTTCAGTCATTTTTTTCCTATTTTTTTCAGTCATTTTTTTTCCTATTATTGATAACCCAGTATTCAGTTACAGATTTTCCCGCAAGAACCTCAGCAAATCCAAATAAGCCCGCTCGGTCGCCTCTGGATGGTAGGCGGTTTCCCTGATCGGGTTAAAAAATCCGTGCTGTCCACCTGCATGAAGATAATATTCACCGCCGTCGAGTACATCCATCGCGGCACTCAGAATATCACGTGTTTTTTCAGACGAGTGAGGGTCTTCGCTTCCCAAATGAACCTGAACTGGGCAATCAATCTCGCCTAGTTTTTCCTTGTATGTCGGCACCTCTACAGGATAGAAAGCTCCACCGGCATCCAACAAACCTTTCGCAGCTGCCTTCAGAACTATCTTTCCGCCAAGGCAAAAACCAACCGCGCTGACTTTACCTGTGCAAAGCTCGTGAGACCGCAACGCATCAACAGCAGCTTCTGCATCAGCTTGAGCTGCTTGCTGATCTAATAAATTATAATACTGCAACGCTTTTTTCAAACTGGCCTCATCATATCCCAGACTGATATCAGGTTCGATGCGATGATACAGATCCGGAGCGATCACAGTGAATCCGTCTTCAGCCAATCTGGCTGCAATCCATTTTACAAACTCGTTAACACCGAAAATTTCCTGAAGGATTACAACACCGGGAGCTGGCGTCATTTTTGGCGTAAAGAGTGACGACCGCATTGAGGCTCCAGAGACAGGAATTGAAATGTCATTCACAATTTTTCTCCTTTTATAGAATCTTAATTCACTATTGATAATACCGTATTACCATTATATATTAAGAAAGTTCAAGATATGAATCAGCTTATCGCGAAGATTACAGCCCAGCTAAATTAAGAAATAAAATTCGTGATACTGAGGGACGCATAACAAGATAGTTCACTGAAATGGCAGACACCGATGAAACGTACATTTGAATATAACGGCCTTCCCGCCCATGTGGTTTTTGGCTATAGCACAATAGATTCTGTTCGCGCTGAGGTTGAAAAGCTTGGTGTAAAACGGGCTATTGTTCTGACAACGCCAGAATTTGAGGACAAGGGAAAACAGATAGCTGACCTTTTGGGGTCATTGAGCGCTGGTGTCTATCCATGTGCTAAAATGCACACCCCTGTTGCTGTCACGGAAGATGCAATAGCTTTTTTTCAAGCACGGAAAGCAGACGGCACTGTTGCCATCGGTGGCGGGTCAACAATTGGCTTAGGAAAGGCGATAGCCCTGAGGACAGACTGTCCACAATTGGTCATACCGACGACCTATGCCGGATCCGAGATGTCTCCGTACCTGGGTCAAACTGAGCATGGTGTGAAGACCACAATCTCGTCAAGAAAGGTTCTACCTGAAACAGTTATCTACGACGTTGCATTGACACATACTCTCCCATCTCGCTTTGCTGCGGCTTCCGGTGTAAACGCAATCGCCCATTCTGCCGAAGCCCTTTATGCAAAAAATACAAATCCTGTAGTTAATCTAATGGCTGCAGAAGGAATATCCGTACTACGCGAAGCGCTTCCAAAGATTGTGGCGAATCCAGAAGATCGAGAAGGAAGGTTTAATGCTCTTTATGGTGCATGGCTCTGTTCGATCGTTCAGGGGCAGGTTTCAATGGCATTGCATCACAAGATTTGCCATGCCCTCGGTGGTTCTTTTAATTTGCCGCATGCAGATATTCATGCGAACGTACTGCCACATGCAATTGCTTACAATTCAAAGGCAGCAGTTGCTGCAGTAGAAACAATTGCCAACTCTATAGGAAATCAAAATGCAGCTTTAGGTTTATACAACTTTAATTTAGAGATTGGAGTCTACACTAGTCTCAAGGATTTAGGGATGCCTGAGAGTGGTATTGAAGTAATTGTTGATCAGATCATGAATACTCCTTACTGGAATCCTCGAAAAATGAACCGCGGTGCACTGACTAAGCTTTTGCAACGCGTTTGGATTGGTGAACCCCCAAAATATGATCCGGATCAATAGCACCTAAATCGTCCAATCTGTCCCAAAGACTCTGACGTTAGACATGCGAGGGTGCTGTCAGACAAATGAGAACCAGCACCAGATTTCTGGCACAGCCTAAATCTATGCGCTCAATAATTGGCGCCACTCGGCGAGAGCAGCGGCACGGTTCAGCTTGAAATTGAGGCGTGAATAGAGATGGCGTTACCAAACAAAACCGCCCCCGAATGAATTTACAACGCTAATACTAAGGGCCCGTGGTCCGAGGCGCGGCGCCCTACGATAGGGGGGGGCCGGTCCATGGTCCTGTGGCTCGATTGCATGGATCAGGCGCAGTAACCCCTATTTTTAGGCGGTCAAATACCTACGCATGGGGCACTGCCCCTTAAGTTCGAATCTAAACGTAGCTTCCGCCTTAGATGAGGTATGGGTTTTGACCTGCCTGATCGTATCAAGAAGACCCTAATTTACTGTCAAACAGATGTTTTTTGTAACCCATTTGTAACCCAAAACAAAAATGGGTTCAGATGTTTATCTTTTAAGTTATTGATTTAAATGGTGCCCCCACACGGACTCGAACCGCGGACCTACTGATTACAAATCAGTTGCTCTACCAGCTGAGCTATAGGGGCACTGGGCGAGGATTTAGGACAAAAAAACTGCCTATGCAAGCCCTACCTATGCGCTTTTGCCAAAAGAAATATCGCTCCGAGGGAAAGTGTGATGATGAGCAATGCGGCGGGGGTGGAGCCGTGGAAATTTTCCAGGCTGGCTTGTGCGTAGACATGGGTGGACAGCGTGTCGAAATTAAACGGGCGCAGCAGAAGCGTTGCGGGCAGTTCTTTAACCGTATCCACAAAGACAAGCACCATAGCAGATGCCAGGCTTCCCCGCATAAGCGGTTGATATATATTTACTAAAACATCTTTTGGCCCGCGCCCCAATGTGCTTGCGGCCAGTGGGATATTGGTTGAGATCGCGGCCAAGCCGGCCTCAGCAGCCCCAACACCAATCGCGAAAAAGCGGACGCAATAGGCAACGATCAATGCGCCCGCACTCCCGGTGAGAAGGAGGCCGGGATCGCGACGGAAGGTCGCAAAAACGAGGTCTGCCAGCCAATTGTCAAACGTGGCCAAGGGAATCAATATCCCCAAACCGAGGACGGCACCAGGAAAGGCGTAGCCCACAGTCGTCAGGGTCAGCAAAGATTTTCTCCATGCCGCCGGGGTTTTCTGCAACCCCAAAACCATAACAGTGGCGAGCGTTACGACCAATCCAGCGCTTGCGCCACCCAAAGCCAAGCTGTGCGCCGCCGCGCGCCAAAGGCCGGTGTCGCTCCAAAGGCTCAGATCCGACACGACAGGCGCCACCAGAACCATCAATGGAATTAAAAATCCCAACCCCATAGGAACCAAGCAATAGAGCAGCACGGCGGCCCCCTGCCGCGAGGACAGAGGTTGCGGCTGGATCGGGGCCAATTGACGACCCGATTTGTGAAAGCGCGCGCGGCGGCGGCCAATTTTCTCGACCCCAAGCAAGCCCGCCACAATCAAGGCGGCCAGCACTGCCAATTGCGCCGCGCCCCCCGGGTCATAGCTTTCCAACCAAATCGAAAAAATGCCCGTGGTGAGAGTCTGCACGGCAAAATAATCTACTGTCCCGAAATCGTTTAAGGTTTCCATCATGACTATGGCTGTTCCAGCGGCAATGGCAGGGCGCGCTTGTGGGAGGCTCACGCGCAAAAATTGCCGCATATGCCCCAAGCCAAGTGAACGGGCGACATCCTGACCGCTGGCCGGCAGCTCGCGGAATGCCGCTCGGGCCAGAAGATACACGTAAGGGTAGAGTGTCAAAGACAGCACGAATATTGCGCCAGGCAACGAGCGAATATTGGGAAACCAATAGTCCCGAACCGAAGACCATCCAGCCAGATCACGCAAAGTTGTTTGCAGCGGACCGGCATATTCCAAGACATCTACCCAAGCGTATGCGGCCACGAAAGAGGGCATCGCCAGCGGGAGAAACAACCCGTATTGCACCCATTTGCGCCCTGGAAACTCGAGATGCGTAATCAAATAAGCCAAAGATGTGCCGAGGAGCAGACTAACAGCACCAACGCCCAACATCAGCGAGAGGCTATTGCTCAAATACCGCGGAAACACCGTGGCCAAAAGATGCGCCCAGCGCGCGCCATCGCTGCCAAAGCCCATCCAAGCAATCGAAACAATCGGCAAGAGCACACAGCCAGCAATGGCCAATGCAAGCCATCTGCCCAATCCCGCGCGTTTCTTTAATTTTTCTGCCACGAAGCCCTCATTTTTGATTTCGGCTGTTTTATATTTATAAACGGTTGCCTATACTCTGGCCGCTCAGACTTATTTCCAAGGCAGCATATTTCGATGCAAATTGTTTATCATATTGGCGCCCATTGCACAGACCAAGATGCCCTGCACGCTTCGCTTGTGAAGAACAAAGCCGCGCTTGTCCAGAATCAGGTCGCCCTGCCCCACCCGCGCAAATATCGAAATGTCATTCGAGAAAACCTGCAAGCCATGGCCAAGGGCGCACGCCCGGATATGTCGGGAGAGGAACTTTTGGCCGATATTCTGGGCGATTCAGATGCTGAGCGGGTGATTTTGACCAATGCAAATTTCATCTGCGTGCCAAACCGAATTTTCGAGGGCGGAGATTTCTATGCTTTGGTGGTGGAAAAGCTCCAGGCCTTTGGCAGTTTGTTCCAAGGCCATGACATTGAACTGTCACTGTGCATGCGTGATCCCGGCACCTTTATTCCAGCGGCTTATGGCAAATCTCACGGACGGTCGTTTCAGCGCTTTATGGCGGGGGCCGCGCCCACTGTGGTTCAATGGTCCGGTTTGATCCATCGCATGCGCACTGTCTTGCCAAATGCGCAGATCACAGCTTGGTGCAACGAGGATACACCCTTTATTTGGCCCAAAATCCTGCGTCACCTAATTGGAATAGATGCAGAAGAACCGGTAAAGGCTGGCTATGATCTGATTGGGTCTTTGTTGACGGAAATTGGCACTCAAAAAATGCAAAACTATTTCAAGGCCAATCCGCCCAACTCAGAAAAAGAACGCCAAAGAGTTTTGGCGGCTTTTTTAGAGCATTATGCCAATCCGGCGGCGGTGGAGGAAGAAATCACCCTGCCCGGCTGGACGGATGATCTGCTCAACCGCCTGTCTGACCTATATGATGAAGATGTGAATGCCATCATCTCACGCGGAGATGTTGAAGTGATTGAGCCGGCCCTTTGAGGGCCAGCCGCGCACTCACATGCCCAAGGCTTCTTTATACATTTCCAAAATAGCTTCTTCTTCGGCAATATCATTTTGGTCCCGCTTGCGCAGGGTGATGAGTTTGCGCATGACTTTCGTGTCATACCCACGGCCCTTGGCCTCTGCCATCACTTCTTTTTGTTGTTCTGCCAGATCTTTTTTTTCGGCATCCAAACGCTCAATACGTTCTATGAACTGCCGCAATTCATCGGCCGTGACGCGATAGCTGCTGTCGATTTCTGACATGGGGGACTCCATTGTAATAAGTGATTGTGCAGCGATACCCTTCGTTTTCGACTTGCACAAGCCGCCTTCCTTCGCGACTGTGGCGCAAATTTAAAGTTTTCGGAGTAGACTATGGATTGGCTCATCATCCCGGGGATTGTCGTGACCTTTATCGGACTTGGCCTGCTATTTTACACCATCGCACGGATAATGCGGGCGAAGAAACAAGGTCTCAGCGACGAACAAATGAAACTGCAGCTTCAATCGGCCGTAGCTTGGAACCTGGGCGCCATGGGGTGCTCTGCAATTGGGCTGATGATGGTGGTGATTGGCATCATGCTGTGATTCCCCGCGCCCTTCAAAACATACCAAAAACGAGGACCCCACCGCCATGCAGATCAACACCCTTTCCGACGATTATTCCGTATCACCACAAATAGAGGTCTCGGATGTGCCAAGCATCATGCAGGCAGGTTTCAAATCTGTGATATGCAATCGCCCAGATCAAGAAAATCCTGAACCCCGCCAAATCGAGGCCATTAAGGCCGCCGTCGAAGCCGCCGGCATGGAATTTGCGGAAAATGTTTTCGATCCGTCAAGCTTCGGCCCCGATAAGATAGAGCGGCAAGCGGAGCTTTTGGCGCAACTGCCAAGCCCCGTCTTTGCCTATTGCGCCTCGGGCAATCGTTGCAGCATTGTTTGGGCCTTTGCCCAAGCCGGGCGCATCGCGACCGATACCATTTTGGACGCCACCACCCAAGCCGGGTATCAATTGGCCCATCTGCGGCCACAGCTGGAGATGCTGGCGCTTAATCGCGCGGAAGACTGACCCGAAACGCCGCGCCGCGCTGGCCCGGCAGATAGGAAATCTGCCCTCCCAAGTTGCTGACAATCTCCCGGCAAATCGCCAGACCAAGCCCCGCGCCGCCAGCTTTTGAATGATCTGAGGCGCGGGCAAATTTCTCGAAAATCATATCCTGATTGGCCTTATCGACCCCGGCGCCATTGTCGATAAAGTCCACGGTTATGGCCGCGGGCGTCTCGCTGACACTGACGATCAACTCTGGCCGCTGTGCCTCGCAATATTTCGCGGCATTTGACATGAGGTTGATAAATACTTGGGTCAAACGATCGGGGTCTGTGAGGATCGAAATATCCTCACGCCCAGCGCTTCGGCGGATCCTTATATGCTGCTCCACATTGGCCGAGGCCTCCGCACGATCCAATATATCGCGCAACCGTGCTTGGCGAAGCTCCAGTGAGACCTGACCATTCTCCAGCACCGAAAGGTCCAAAAGATCATCCAACAACCGGGTCAATCTTTGGGTTTCATCCTCGATGATCCGCGCATATTTTGGCCGGTCACCATCCGAGAGATCTGGATCTTGCAGAATTTCCGAAAACGCTCGAATCGATGTCATGGGCGTGCGCAGCTCATGGCTGATTTGACTGAGGAACGCATCCTTTTGGATCGAAAGCTTTGTGAGTTTGTCATTGGCATCGCGCAGTTTGCGCGCGGTTGTGGTCAATTCGCCGGACTTGGCCTCTAACTGGTTGGAATATTCCATGATCTGCGCGGTTTCATCCGCCACTGCCATCAAGTCCTCGACCGTGACAGAAGACCCACCGGCCATTTGCCCCAACATCGCATGGGCTGTGGCCGCTCCAACACTGCCGGCCAAGCCTCGCTCAAGGGTTTCAAGAAATTGCGGCGTCGGATCCGGTAGATAGCCCTGTTTTCCCTGCCGTTGTGCCGCCGTGCGAAACAAGTTTTGTGCTTGAGCCGCGCCAATAATGCGCTGGGCCATGCTCAAGAGATCCTCTGCGTCTGTCGCCCCTCTTTGCCAGCCGCGTGCCGAAGGGCCGCTGTCAAAAGCGCTGATAAATTGCACCGCTTGCACCCGCTCCAAGGGAGATGGTCTCGATAAAATAGAGCCGGCCACAAAGGCGAAGCTGTTCAACAAAATCGACCACAAGACCGCATGGACCACCGGATCAAGACCTTGGATGCCAAATAGCGCGGTAGGGCGCAGCCATTGCAGCCCCCAAAGCCCGTGGTCGATTGTCTCCTGGGAAATCAACACTTCCGGGCCAAAGGACGGCAGGAACATGGTGTAGCTCCAAACCACCAACCCGCAAATCAACCCAGCCAAGGCCCCAATTTTGGTCGCCCCTTGCCAAAAGATCCCCCCCAGCATCACAGGCAAGATTTGCGCGACACCGGCGAAGGATATCAAGCCAATGGACGCCAAGGCCGCCCCACCGCCAGAACTGCGATAATAGAGATAGCCCAGCGTCAAAATGCCGATGATCGAAATGCGCCGCGACGTCAAAACCACACTGCGCACATCGCCGGAAATGGTCGCCCCCTGACCGCGCGCGCGCAACCAAATCGGGGTGACGATATGGTTTGAAATCATAGTTGATAGGGCAATCGCCGCCACAATCACCATCGAGGTCGCCGAAGAAAACCCACCCAGAAAGGCCAGCATCGCCAGGCCATTTTGCTCAGCAGAGAGCGGCAGGGTGAGTACGAAAAGATCCGGGTTGGACCCTGCAGGTAAAATATCCAACCCCACCACCGCGATGGGGATCACAAATAGTGACATGAGCAGGAGATAAAGTGGAAAGGCCCAACTGGCTGTCGCGAGATGGCTTTCTTCAGAGTTTTCCACCACCATCACCTGAAACATGCGCGGCAGACACAAAAATGCGGCGGCCGAAAGGAAGGTGACACCAATCCAGCGCCCGGTACTGACCTCCCATTGTGAGATCGGCGAGGCATCAATGCGCGCCAAAACATCACCCGCGCCACCGGCCAACCCCCAGACGACAAAGACTCCAACCGCCAGCAGCGCTAAGAGCTTAACAATCGCTTCAACAGCAATGGCCATGACAACGCCGCTGTGCCGCTCGTTCACATCAAGATTGCGGGTGCCAAACACAATCGTAAACACTGCAAGGCCTGCTGCGGTCCACAAGGCGATATTTGTTGAGCTGAGAATGTTCTGCGTGCCCTTTGCGAAGACCGAGATCGACAAGGTCACCGATTGCAGCTGCAGGGCAATATAGGGCGTTGTGCCGACCACCGCCATCACCGTCACGAACCCGCCCAAAAGCGCAGATTTTCCAAACCGCGAGGACACCAGATCCGCAATGGAGGTGATCCGCTCAGCCCGGGCAATCCGCACCAAACGGCGCAGGATCAACCACCAACCGATGAGCACCACCGTGGGACCGAGATAGATGGTCAAAAACTCCAGCCCCGACCGCGCTGCAAATCCCACAGCGCCATAAAAGGTCCAAGCAGTGCAGTAGATTGACAATGACAGGGTATAAATGAGCGGCGTGCGCATCCAACCGCCGCGCCCGGCATCACTCGCCCGTTCAGCCCAAAAGGCAACGCCGAACAGGAAGGCCACATAAATAAGCGAAACAAAAATCAGAAGATCGAGAGACAGCATTCAGCTCCGTCCCACGCCAAATCGTTTGATCACAAGCGCCAGCCCCAGGGTGAAACAGATCAACCCTGCCCAGACGATAAACAGATAGATCAAAGCGGTCGAGGTCGAGGTTCCCGCATCTGCGCCAACCTCGGAGCTGCGCGGCCACATGATCGGAAGCAAAAAAAGGATCATCCCCACGAAAGGTAGGATCAGGGCGGACTCTTTCACGCGCTGCCCGCGGGCGGCATTGGCAACTCTTTTCAGAGTTTGATCGCGCTTGCCGCTCACGGTGCGTGTCCGACCAACGCATTCATGGTTTTCAACACCTCTGCATTGGAAAAAGGCTTTGTCATATATTGGGATGCACCGCGGGCTATGGCGATGTCGCGATCTTTTGTTTGGCCTCTTGCGGTGAGCATCAAGATTGGAATGTCTTTGTAGTCGGGCAGGCTGCGCAACTCTTCGAGAATTTCAAAACCGGAGCGATTGGGCAGCATGACGTCTAAGATAATAGCATTGGGGGCCGTTTGCACGGCTGTGGCCACAGCATTGGCCCCGTCGGAATGCGCATCAACTTTCCAACCGTCGCGCAAAAATATGAAACTGAGGGCTTCAATGATATTCGGTTCATCTTCGATCAGCAAAACATGCCGCATTTTAGCCTCCCTTCGTTCAAATTTACCATCTTTGGCACTAGAGCCGAATTAAACCTGCTTTGTCAAAACCCATCTGAAAAAATTGACGGCTCACGCCGCGCTGGGCAGGCGTCGATATTGCACAAGCGGCACGTGCTGCCAATTGGCAAAGGCTGGTTGTACGTCGGCGTTTCCGCGCGCAAGATCAACATGGTAGAGCGCAGAACCGGCACGCCCTCAAAACTGGCTGAGGTCACGCGCTCTGCAATAGAAAAGGTGTCAAAGAGATTTTCTTCGCCCAAAGTTCCTGGCCGGCCGCTGTGCAAAATCTGATGACGCGCTGCAACACCAATCTGCGTCAGCGCGCCATAAAGCGGCCAGAGCGCGCAGGCCGACCCAACCCGTGGCGCTTGGAAATCATCGCAGGGCTGCTTGAACAACAAGCCGCCACTGCCATCGCAAATCATCAACCCAACAGGTGGGCGGTTGGGATCAGGAGGTAGGCTGGCCAAGCGCCGAAAGATAAGGGGCAATGACAGCTCTGTCTCTCTGGCGATTCGCACGGGATCCAGTCCAAACTCTGCCACCAGCTGTAGCAATTTCGGCAGGCGGAAGTTCTGCGCATCGCGCCAATACTGTCGAAAATACGCTAACCCCAAGGTTTTTGCCGCCGCCGAAGCCTCTGCCAACAGGCCCTCCGCAACGGGGGCGCTCCATTGGCGCATGTCTTCCAGCTCGGCAAAATGATAGCCATTTTTTGCCAATAGGCTATCGAGCTCATCCAGTGGCGACAGCGTATCAAGCACCCGATCCGAATCGCCATCCAGATAGTCCGCAAGAGATTGGCTGGCGGTGGCCAGGCGAATACTGTCCTGAAACACGTTGGTTTGGAATCTGCGCTGCCAATTTTGATCCATCTCCCCCGGCTCCGCCAAAATACTCGCGGTAGATCGAATGGCAGACACCGTTGAGAGCACCTCATGCAACGCCTCAGACAGAAATGGGTCATGCGCGAGACGGTCCGATAGGCTACTGACTGTTTGTTGCAGCGCGGTAATTTGGCTCTGCTGGGCCGAAATTAGGCGCGCCCAATCGGTAAAGCGATCCGCAAAATCCTCTGTCTGGCTGAGGTCAACCTCCACATCTGGCCGCGCAATGGCCGCGTCGCGCAGGCTGGTCAGGAGGCTTTTTTCAGCCCCTTGTGCCAGCGCGCCGGGTTCTGTTTCCAAGGCCGCAGCGATATTCAAAAGAACTTTGCCGCCAATTCGGCGCCTATTGTGCTCAATGAGGTTGAGGTAGGATCCAGAAATTCCCGCGCGCAGGGCGACCTCGGCCTGACGGAGCCCAAGCGCTACACGTCTTTCGCGTATTCGACTGCCGGCAAAAGCGCTGCGCTCCATCTCGTGAGTCCTTGACGGTTTTTTTATGGGCCTTGAGGTTTTGTAAATTTATTTACATTTTTTATCAAGCATTCGTGCAATAATTTACAAAATATTTGAATCAAACAAGACCACCGTTGCACAACAATCCATCAAAGAGCGACACTAAGACAACACTGTGAAGTGTGTTTTCGGGGGAACCGCATAATAAAAGCGGGCCCCTTTATTCAATCGGGAGGACTTCAATGTCTAAATCAATTCTGACCCGTCGTAACGTGTTGCAAACCGGAGCCGCTGCTGGCGCTGGATTGGCACTGCCGACAATTTTGACCGCAGGAAGCCACAGCGGTTACACCAATGCGCCAACTGGCAGCACAGTCACCTTGGGCTTCAACGTTCCCCAGACCGGCGCCTATGCTGACGAAGGTGCCGACGAGCTGCGCGCTTACATGCTGGCTGTTGAGCACCTCAATGGTGAAGGCGACGGCGGCATGCTCAACACCTTCTCTTCCAAAACTCTGGAAGGTAACGGCATCCTGGGCAAGAAAGTTGAATATGTAACAGGTGACACGCAAACCAAATCCGACGCGGCGCGTGCCTCTGCCAAATCCATGATCGAAAAAGACGGCGCCGTGATGATCACAGGCGGTTCGTCTTCTGGTGTTGCGATTGCGGTACAGGGTCTGTGCCAAGAAGCTGGCGTGATCTTCATGGCGGGTCTCACCCACTCCAATGACACGACAGGTAAAGACAAAAAAGCAAATGGCTTCCGTCACTTCTTCAACGGTTACATGTCTGCGGCAGCTTTGGCACCTGTGCTTCAAGCGCGTTACGGCAGCGACCGGAACGCCTATCACCTGACCGCTGACTATACTTGGGGTTGGACACAAGAAGAATCCATCGCTGCAGCCACTGAGGCTATGGGCTGGAACACTGTCAACAAAGTGCGCACACCGCTCAAAGCGACAGACTTCTCCTCTTACATTGCCCCAGTGCTGAATTCTGGTGCGGATGTTTTGGTTCTGAACCACTACGGCGGGAACATGGTGAACTCTTTGACGAACGCTGTTCAGTTTGGCCTGCGTGACAAAGTTGTGAACAACAAGAACTTTGAAATCATCGTTCCGCTGTACTCTCGCTTGATGGCGAAGGGTGCGGGCGCCAACGTGAAGGGCATCTTTGGCTCGACAAACTGGCACTGGTCCTTGCAGGATGAAGGCTCCAAAGCCTTTGTTAAATCCTTCGGCACAAAATACGGCTTCCCTCCTTCACAGGCGGCACACACCGTATATTGTCAAACTCTGCTCTATGCAGATGCGTGTAACCGCGCTGGCACATTCAATCCATGTGGTGTTGGCGAGGCCTTGGAAGGCTTTGAGTTCGACGGTCTGGGCAATGGGAAAACATTGTACCGCGCCGACGATCATCAGTGCTTCAAAGACGTGCTGGTTGTGAAGGGTAAAGAGAACCCAACATCCGAGTTTGACCTTCTGGAAATCGTTGAAGTGACACCAATGGAGCAAGTAAAATACGCTCCAGATCACCCAATGTTTGCCGGTGGCGACTTGGGCGCATGTAACCCAGGTGCTTAAGTAAAAGCGTGCAGAGGTGCCTGTCATCTCTGCACAACCACGCAATTAGGGTGCGCAAAAGCGTACCCTATTTTCCAATAAATAGATAACCCGCAGGTGGGGACCATGGACGCCATCATTCTTCAAATCCTGAACGGCTTAGATAAAGGTTCAGCCTATGCGCTTATCGCACTTGGCCTGACTTTGATCTTCGGCACGCTCGGTGTTGTGAACTTCGCGCACGGTGCGCTATTTGTAATCGGGGCGTTCTGCGCCGTTACATTGAACCGAATTTTTTCGATCAGCTTTGAGACCATCGATCCGACAAAAGTGGATTTTCTGGGCAATCCGGCCACGATCAAAACCACGTATTTGGAACATTGGTTCGGCGCAGGTCCGGCCGCTTGGATGACCGATTGGTCAGTGCCTTTGGCAATCTTACTGGCCATTCCCGTCATGCTGTTGGTCGGCGTGATTATGGAACGTGGCTTGATTAAGCATTTCTACAAACGGCCTCATGCGGATCAAATCCTGGTGACATTCGGCTTGGCCATTGTGTTGCAGGAAATTATCAAGTTTTTCTACGGCGCAAACCCCATCCAAACCGCCCCGCCTGATGTTTTTATCGGGACAATGGATCTCGGAGTCTGGCTGGGATTTGAGGCCAATGCGATTGCCTATCCCTACTGGCGAATGGTTTATTTCCTCTTCTCGACTGTGATCATCGGCGGCGTATTTGCCTTCTTGCAATTCACCACCTTTGGGATGGTTGTGCGCGCTGGTATGGCCGATCGCGAAACCGTCGGCCTGCTGGGCATTGATATCGACAAACGTTTTACCATCACCTTCGCCATAGCCGCCACGGTGGCTGGACTTGCGGGCGTGATGTACACGCCGATCACCCCTCCGACCTATGATATCGGTGTGGAACTGTTGGTCCTGTCCTTTGTGGTTGTGGTTGTGGGCGGCATGGGTTCGCTGCCAGGCGCGGTTCTGGCCGGCTTCTTGCTGGGAATTGTAGAGAGCTTTGCCTCGATGAACGAAGTGAAAAACATCCTTCCGGGCATCGACCAAATCATTGTCTACTTAATGGCGATCATTGTTATCCTAGTACGTCCGCGCGGCCTTATGGGGCGCAAAGGCGTGATGGAGGATTGAGAATATGCTTGGTTTAGAAAAAAAAGACTTCACCCTATTGCTGATCGTAACAGTGATGGTGATTTTCGCGCCCTTCGTGCTCAATCCCTTCCCCGAGGGCACAGCCATGGCGCAAATGTTCAACGCAGGATATCCCGACCTGATGCAGCGCTTCGCTATTTTTGGCATCTTGGTCATTGGGTTTAACATCCTTTTTGGCCTGACGGGCTACCTCTCTTTCGGTCATGCAGCCTTTCTGGGCGCAGGATCCTATGCCGCGGTCTGGATGTTTAAATTGCTCGGCTATGACATCATCCCGGCCATTTTGTTGTCCATCGCAGTCAGCGGGCTTTTCTCACTGGCCGTGGGATACGTCAGCCTGCGGCGCTCTGGGATCTATTTTTCGATCCTCACGCTCGCGCTGGCGCAGATGATGTTCAATATGGCCTATTCGGTCTTGGGCAACCCATCTTCGAGCTACAACCTCACCAATGGGGAAACAGGTTTGCAGGTTTATAACTCTGACCCGCAGGTTCTCTTGAGCGCCACGGATCCGAATTTCCCACATCTGTTCGGCCTGTCCATGCGGTCAGAAACCCACCTGTTGATCGGGAATTGGGATTTCACGCTGAATGCTGGCTATTACCTGTCTGGATTGTTCTTACTGCTGGCCTTTTATATTTCCATTCGCATCTTTCGCTCGCCTTTCGGGCTGATGCTGCGGGCCGTCAAATCGAACCAACAGCGGCTCAACTACACAGGTCTGAACACACGGCCCTATACATTGATGGCCTTTGTCATCTCCGGCATGTACGCCGGGCTTGCTGGCGGATTGCTGGCATGTATGGACCCATTGGCTGGCGCGGAGCGTATGCACTGGACCGCCTCGGGAGAGATCGTCATCATGTCAATCCTGGGTGGCATCGGCACCTTGATCGGTCCCATCTTGGGCGCCGGGTTCAACGAATATTTCAAAAATATCCTGTCCAAAATCAACGACAGCGTTCTGCATGAGTGGCTGTCCTTCCTGCCTGATGGCTTTGAAGACATTATGGTTACGCTGATCCACCCTTTCGTAGGCAAGGGCTGGCATCTGACTTTGGGCTTGTTGTTCATGATGGTGATCATCTTCCTTCCAGGCGGATTGGTCGAAGGTGGGCAGCGCATTGGCAAGCTGTTTCGTCGCAAGAAGGCCGATACGCCTTCCGATGAAACGCCGGCAGAATAGGAGACAGACGAATGGGTATCCTTGAAGTCAAAGGCGTCAACAAACGCTTCGGAGGCCTTCAGGCCTTGGGGGATGTAAACCTCAGCGTGCAGGAACAAACAGTTCATGCCATTATCGGTCCAAATGGCGCCGGCAAATCCACCTTGCTCAATTGTCTGGTAGGCAAGCTGATCCCAGATACGGGATCAGTGATGTTTGATGGGCAATCCGTGCTCGGCCGCACGCCCTATGAAATTAACCAAATGGGCATTTCACGGGTGTTTCAAACCCCTGAAATCTTCGGCGATCTGACCGTTATGGAAAATATGATGATCCCCTGCTTTGCCAAACGCGATGGGTCATTCTCCATGACGGCCTTCGCCGCGGTGCGCAACCAAAAGGACATTATTGAGCACGCGATGCATGCGCTGGAAGACATGAATATGGCCGACAAACGCCATATGCATTCAGCCAGCCTGTCGCGCGGCGACAAGCGTCGGCTTGAGATCGGAATGTGTCTTGCGCAAGAACCACGACTGTTGTTGCTAGATGAGCCAACCGCAGGCATGGCCCGCGCCGATACAAACAACACCATCGATCTTCTCAAGCAGATCCGCGACACGCGCGACATCACCATTGCCATCATCGAGCATGATATGCATGTGGTCTTCTCGCTGGCGGAACGCATCACCGTTTTGGCGCAGGGCACACCTTTGGTTGAAGAAACGCCAGAAAATATCAAAGGCCACCCGAAAGTGCGCGAAGCGTACCTCGGCGAAGCCCAAGTATAGGAGTGGCCGCGATGACACTTTCAGACACACCCGCCTACTTCTCGGTCCGTGACATTCATGCCTATTATGGCGAAAGCTATATCGTGCAAGGCGTGAGCTTTGAGATCAATGAGGGCGAAATTCTCGCTCTGCTGGGCCGAAACGGCGCTGGCAAAACCTCGACATTGCGGGCGATTGCGCGCACGGGCGATCCACAGGTGACACGGGGCGAAATCTGGCTTGATGGGGATCCACTGCACGCAATGGCCAGTTTCGAAGCCTCGCGCGCGGGGCTTGGTCTCGTGCCAGAAGATCGTCGTATCATCCAAGGCCTGACAGTTGAGGAAAACCTCAAACTGGCCCAAATCGCCCCTCCCGTTGGTTGGTCTTTAGATCAGATTTACGAGCTCTTCCCAAGGCTTGAAGAGCGCCGCAAACAAGAGGGCGTCACCCTGTCGGGCGGCGAGCAACAAATGTTGGCCATCGCACGCGCCTTGGCCCGTCAGGTCAAGATCCTGCTGCTAGATGAACCCTATGAGGGGCTGGCCCCGGTGATTGTGCAAGAGATTGCCAAAACACTGAGCCACATCCGCGAGCAGGGTATCACCACGGTGATTGTGGAGCAAAATGCCGTGGCAGCCTTGAAGCTGGCAGATCGTGCCGTCATTCTAGACACCGGAACAGTTGTCTATGACGGCTCTGCGCAGGCTGTTTTGGACGATGAAAAATTGCGCGCTGAATATTTGGCCATCTAATGGCCCCGGCGGAGGGGCTTACCCCCCTCTGCCCCCTTAGACGCTATATTACAGAGAGATTGCACCTATGGCTGATACTATTTACCCCCCCGCAGCTGCATTTGCGGCATCTGCCCATGCGGACAAAGCAACCTATGAGGCCATGTATGCCGCCTCAATCGCAGATCCAGACGCCTTCTGGGACGCGCAGGGCAAACGCCTTGATTGGATGACCCCTTACACAAAGGTGAAAGACACCACCTTCGAGCATTCGGGCGTCTCGATTAAATGGTATGACGATGGCGTGTTAAATGTCAGCGCCAATTGCATTGACCGCCACCTGGCCACACGCGGCACGCAAACCGCCATCATATGGGAAGGCGACAACCCGGAGGACAGCGCGCATATCACCTATGCGCAGCTGCACACAGAGGTTTGCAAACTGGCCAATGTCTATAAATCACTGGGGGTGCGCAAGGGCGACCGCGTCGTGCTCTATATGCCCATGATACCAGAAGCCGCCTACGCGATGTTGGCCTGCAACCGGATCGGCGCCGTGCATTCCATCGTCTTTGGCGGCTTCTCCCCGGAAGCCTTGGCAGCCCGGATCACCGCTTGCGACGCCAAATTGATCGTCACCGCAGATCAAGCACCGCGCGGCGGTAAGGCGACACCGCTCAAAGCCAATGTCGACAAAGCGCTGGAAATTTCCGGTGATGTCCCGACCTTGGTGGTTGAGCGCACCGGCGCGGATCTTCCAAACAAAGCTGGCCGTGATCACAGCTATACGGCCGCCATGGCGCAGGCCTCGGCGGACTGTGCGCCAGAGCCGATGAATGCTGAGGATCCGCTGTTTATTCTCTACACTTCCGGCTCAACCGGCGCGCCGAAAGGCGTGGTACATACGACGGGCGGCTATCTGGTTTATGCCTCCATGACCCATCAATACACCTTCGATTATAAAGACGGGGATGTCTTTTGGTGCACCGCAGATGTGGGCTGGGTCACCGGCCACAGCTATATCGTCTATGGCCCCTTGGCCAACGGCGCGACAACCTTGATGTTCGAAGGTGTGCCCACCTATCCAGACGCAGGAAGGTTTTGGGCGGTTTGCGAGAAACACAAGGTCAATCAATTCTACACTGCCCCAACGGCCATTCGTGCGCTGATGGGTCAGGGGGAGGCATTTGTTGAGAAATATGACCTCTCTTCCATCAAAGTGCTCGGCACAGTGGGCGAGCCAATCAACCCAGAGGCTTGGAACTGGTACAACGATGTGGTTGGCAAAGGCAAAGCGCCAATCGTCGACACATGGTGGCAAACCGAAACAGGCGGGCATTTGATGACCCCACTGCCCGGCGCCATCTCCACCAAGCCCGGCTCGTGCACCCTGCCATTTTTTGGCGTGCAGCCAGTCATATTGGAGCCCACAACTGGCCAAGAAATTCTGGAGACCGAAGCTGAGGGCGTTTTGTGCATCAAGGACAGCTGGCCTGGTCAAATGCGCACGGTCTGGGGCGATCATGATCGCTTCGTTTCCGCCTATTTCAGCGATTACAAAGGCTACTACTTTACAGGTGACGGCTGCCGCCGCGATGCGGATGGCTATTACTGGATCACAGGCCGCGTGGATGATGTCATCAACGTCTCTGGCCATAGAATGGGCACCGCAGAAGTGGAAAGCGCTTTGGTCGCTCATCCAAAGGTCGCAGAGGCCGCGGTGGTTGGCTATCCTCATGATATCAAAGGTCAGGGGATCTACTGCTATGTCACCTTGATGAGCGGCGAAGCGCCCTCCGACGAGCTGCGCGTCGAGCTGCGCAATTGGGTGCGCAAAGAAATTGGCCCCATTGCCTCACCAGATCTGATCCAATGGGCCCCAGGCCTGCCGAAAACCCGCTCAGGCAAGATTATGCGCCGCATTCTGCGCAAAGTGGCCGAGGATGATTTCGGCGCCCTGGGCGATACTTCCACTCTGGCGGATCCCTCTGTCGTAGATGATTTGATCGAAAATCGGATGAATCGCAGCTAAACAGACAAAGCAAGACAAATTATAGTAAAATTTTAACTCTTTGGCCGGCCAATATAACAATTGGCTGGCCTTTGAACTTTTGAGAGCGGGTTTTCGCGGGTCTGAGATAAGGATCTTCTTCCACTTTGTCCCAAGTTCCCATATATGAAGAGGTATCAGGCGCCCAACCGACGCGAAAAGGGATAAAATGACTAAGAAACCGAATGAGAATGATGTTGTGTTTATTCAAGCCTTGGCAGAATTGCTGTCGGCGCAGGATTTGACGGAAATCGAAGTCAATCGTCTTTATGGCGAAGACAACAGTCTCAATGTCCGTATTTCCAAGACGCAAAACGTCGTGCATATGGCTGCCGCGCCCGCAGCTCCCCTTGCCGCAGCAGCGCCTGCCGCCGCCCCTGCCGAAGCGCCAGCCGCGATCGAAGATCCCGCCGCCCATCCGGGCGCGGTGACATCGCCCATGGTTGGCACCGTCTACCTTCAGGCCGAGCCGGGCAGCCCACCTTTCATCACCGTCGGCGCCAAAGTGTCAGAAGGTGACACGATTTTGATCATCGAAGCGATGAAAACTATGAATCAAATCCCCGCACCCAAGGCCGGAACCGTGACGCGTATTTTGGTCGAAGACAGCGCCGCTGTTGAATTTGGGTCTCCTTTGGTAATTATCGAATAATGTTCAAGAAAATCCTTGTCGCCAATCGGGGTGAAATTGCCCTTCGCGTGATCCGCGCCGCCCGTGAGATGGGAATTGGCAGTGTTGCTGTGCATTCCACCGCAGACAGCGATGCCATGCATGTGCGTATGGCCGATGAATCCGTTTGCATTGGCCCAGCCTCAAGCACGGAAAGCTATTTGAGCATTCCGGCCATCATCGCAGCCGCAGAAATCACCGGTGCAGATGCCATTCACCCGGGCTATGGCTTCCTGTCTGAAAACGCGACCTTCGTGCAGGCTCTGCAAGATCATGACATCAATTTTATTGGCCCAACCGCTGAGCATATCCGCGTTATGGGCGATAAAATCAGCGCGAAAGACACGATGCGCGCCCTTGGTGTGCCCTGCGTGCCAGGCTCTGAGGGCGGCGTTCCCGATTTGGATGCGGCCTTGAAAATCGGTGAAGAATTTGGCTATCCCGTCATCATCAAAGCGACCGCCGGCGGTGGTGGACGCGGGATGAAAGTGGCCAATTCCGCTGAGGAAATGCCGACGGCCTTTAGCTCCGCCCGCTCCGAGGGGAAGGCGGCCTTTGGCAATGACGAAGTCTATATCGAAAAATACCTCACCACGCCGCGCCACATCGAAATTCAAGTATTTGGCGATGGCAAAGGCCGCGCTGTGCATTTGGGCGAGCGAGATTGCTCTTTGCAACGCCGCCACCAAAAAGTGTTCGAAGAGGCGCCAGGCCCCGCAATCAGCGCAGAGGAGCGCGCACGCATCGGGGAAGTCTGTGCCAATGCGGTGGCGAAGATCAATTACATTGGCGCCGGCACGATCGAATTTCTGTATGAGAAGGGTGAGTTTTATTTCATCGAAATGAACACCCGCCTGCAGGTGGAACATCCGGTCACCGAGGCCATCTTTGGTGTCGATCTGGTGCGCGAACAAATTCGCGTTGCCGAAGGCCATGACCTGTCCTTCACTCAAGATGACCTCATAATCAACGGCCACGCGATTGAAGTGCGGATCAACGCAGAGACTTTTCCTGGTTTCGCCCCGCGCCCGGGTAAAATTAACGCCTATCATGCCCCTGGTGGGCTTGGGGTGCGCATGGATTCCGCGCTTTATGACGGCTATTCGATCCCGCCTCATTATGACAGTTTGATCGGCAAATTGATTGTCCACGCCCCCGACCGCAAGGCCGCTCTGGCGCGTTTGGAACGCGCTTTGGGAGAATTGATCATCGATGGGATTGAAACGACCATTCCGCTGTTTCACGCCCTGCTACAAGAACCGGCAGTGCACTCAGGCGACTACAATATCCATTGGCTTGAGCATTGGTTGGAGCAAAAGTTCGACGATAAATGAGCTTTGGGGCTGTGAGTCCGCAGTTGATGCTGCATGCCTACGCGCAGGGAATTTTTCCCATGGCGGAGAATGCCGAGGATCACGACCTGTTTTGGGTCGATCCCAAGCGGCGCGGGATCTTGCCGCTGGACGGCTTCCATATCTCGCGCTCTCTGCGACGATTTCTGCATGGTCACAAGATAACAGCAACGCTGAACCAGGCTTTTGACAGCGTTTTGCAACATTGCGCTGACCGTGAGGAGACTTGGATCAACCCAACCCTCCACGCCAATTACACAGCGCTAAACGAAATGGGATGCTGTCACAGTCTGGAGGTCTGGGACGATGGCGCACTCCTCGGCGGGGTGTTTGGCATCGCAATAGGCGGGGTGTTTTGCGGGGAGAGTATGTTTTCACATCGCACCAATGGCTCCAAAGCTGCCCTGGCTTTTTTAACCACCCATCTGCGCAATTGCGGCTTTGCCCTGTTTGACACGCAATTTATCACCGATCACTTGCAAACTCTGGGGGCGCTTGAGATCAGCCGGGCACAGTATCGCAGTCGATTGGCAGAAGCGCTTGCCTTGCCCGCCACCATCACCGCTCAGCCCCTGCCCGATGTTCACAACGTCTTGCAGCGCAGAACCCAAACATCGTAGCGCGGATGCTCCAGGGCGTTAAGCGCGGGAGAGGATGCCACCATCCAGCCTTCAAAGAGAGTCTCATCGCGTTGCCAATCGGTGATTTGCACAAGCGCAAAGGCGTCGGGGCTCACCTCACCGAGCGGAGAGCGACAGCTGTGCACATGAATTTCGAGCGGGCCCTGCTTGACGGGGGCCTCCTGCGCCACGATGATATTTTGCAATGCGCCTGTGGTCCGGTCCAGCCAGCGTAATTCCGCAGCACCGTTTTCACGCGCCTGCTGCGCCGCGCTCAAAGCTGGGATAAGAAAAAACAGAATAGCCGCAAAGTGGCGTCGCATTAATTATTGCCGCCGGACGCAAATTTCATCAACAGATTCAATAGGCTAACCGATCCCTGCGTATCTGTAATTATATCTCCAGAGGCATAGTTGAAAGGCGACCCACCCGGCTGCAGCTCAACAAAATTGCCACCCAGCAAACCCTCCGAGGCAATAATGATGGCAGTGTCATCGGGCAATTCCACGCCCAAATCCAAAGAAATCTGCATATCCGCGCGAAAACTATCCGGGTTCAGAGAAATGGCAGACACTTTGCCCACATTCACACCCGCCAAGCGCACGTCCGTGCCGACCGTGACCCCCTCGATAGATCTAAAGCTGGCGTTCAACACATATGATTCGTCAGAGGCTCCAAAGCCACCGCGCTGAAATCCAACCACGGCAAAGCCGATTGCCAAGACCAAGACACAGGTTCCAGTGATAAATTCTGCCCAAGCACCGCGCATCAGATCACTCCGGAACCCATGCCTCGTAGTCAGACGTCGACTGCGGCGTGGCATTGCGCAGAGAGCCTGCAGGGGCATGGGCCATTACTGTGCCCGTCAGGTTGGCTTGATGCGGTTTTTCCCATGTTTTATGGGCCAATGGTGTCTGGGTCGGTGGTTCATCCCATGTGTGATGCAACCATCCGTGCCAATCAGGGCTCACCCGAGAAGCCTCAGCCTCCCCGTTGAAAATCACCCAGCGTTTGACCCGATCCTTGGTTTCATAAAACATGTTGCCCGCATCATCTTCCCCCACCTTCACGCCGCGGCGCCAAGTGAACAGCTGCGTGTTTAATGTTTGCCCATTCCACCAAGTGGCGGCACGTAATAGGGTTGAGACGATGCCCATAGGATCCTCCAAAACAAATTCGAATTAGCTATGCCCCAGAAGTGGTCGATGGTCCAGTACTACTGGCCTTTGAAACGAAAAACGGCAGGATTTTCAACAAAATCCTGCCGTTTATGCGATTTTCTGTTCACTCAACCCGCTGTCGCGGGTTCACGTTTCTTGTCGGCGTGTATCATCAATGGCGCCGCATCGGATGTGACAGCCTCTTCATTCACGACCACTTCCTCAACACTGTCCATCCCCGGCAGGTCAAACATCGTATCGAGTAGAATATCTTCCAAAATCGAGCGCAGCCCCCGCGCGCCGGTTTTGCGATCAATCGCCCGTTTGGCAATGGCCGCCAGCGCCTCAGGCGTGAAGGTCAAAGTCACGTCTTCCAACTCGAACAGCCGTTGATATTGTTTGATCAACGCATTCTTCGGCTGTGTCAGAATGATCACCAAAGAGTCCTCATCCAGATCCGTCAGGGTCGCGATAACTGGCAAACGGCCCACAAATTCCGGGATCAGTCCGAATTTCAGCAGATCTTCCGGCTCCAACTCGCCAAACATTTCGCCCACACCGCGGCTGTCATTCTCTTTCACATCCGCCCCAAAGCCGATCGAGGTGCCCTTGCCGCGCGCAGCAATAATTTTTTCCAGCCCGGCAAAAGCCCCGCCACAGATGAATAGGATATTGGTCGTATCCACCTGCAAGAATTCCTGCTGCGGATGTTTGCGCCCGCCCTGAGGCGGCACGCTGGCCACAGTGCCTTCCATGATTTTCAGCAAAGCCTGCTGCACCCCTTCGCCCGAGACATCGCGGGTGATGGAGGGATTGTCGGACTTGCGGGTAATCTTATCGACCTCGTCAATATAGACGATGCCGCGCTGCGCCCGTTCGACGTTATATTCACTGGCCTGCAGCAATTTTAGGATAATGTTTTCAACATCCTCACCCACATAGCCAGCCTCGGTCAATGTGGTAGCATCGGCCATGGTGAACGGCACATCCAAGATCCGCGCCAAGGTTTGCGCCAGCAAAGTTTTACCACAACCGGTTGGACCAATCAGCATGATATTGGATTTTGCCAGCTCAATATCACCAGATTTCTCTGCAACGTTGAGACGCTTATAGTGATTGTGCACCGCAACAGAGAGCACCCGTTTGGCGTGGCTCTGGCCAATGACATAATCATCCAAAACCTGACAAATTTCCAAAGGCGTCGGAACACCCTCAGAGGTTTTCAATCCGCTGGCTTTGGTTTCCTCACGGATAATATCCATGCACAATTCAACACATTCATCGCAGATGAAGACGGTGGGGCCCGCAATCAGTTTGCGCACCTCATGCTGACTTTTACCGCAAAAACTGCAATATAGGGTATTCTTCCCGTCGCCGCTTGCTTTATCAGCCATGTCTCACCTTCAATATTGTTGGGTCGTCTCTGTGGAGGCAATCCCAAACGCAGTGTCTATAAATCACGATGAGCTTATGGCAGCTAAGATTGAGCCACAACCGCGATTTTGTGGTTATTCTTGCCTATTCGGCCTCTTTTTCACGATTGGTGACGATTTTGTCGATCAAGCCCCAGGCCTGTGCCTCCTCAGGGGACATGAAATTATCCCGCTCCAAAGCGGCCTCAACCGTATCATAGTCCTGCCCGGTGTGGGTGACATAGATCTCATTCAAACGGCGCTTAAGCTTTTGCGTAAATTCCGCGTGAATCATAATGTCGGTCGCTTGGCCTTGGTAACCACCAGAGGGCTGATGCACCATGATCGAGGAATTGGGCAGAGAAAACCGCATGTCCTTGGCGCCCGCGGTCAAAAGCAATGAGCCCATAGAGGCCGCCTGACCCACGCAGAGTGTGCTCACCTTTGGTTTGATATATTGCATGGTGTCGTAGATCGACAGGCCCGCCGTCACAACACCGCCGGGGGAATTGATATACATGCTGATCTCTTTGGTTGGGTTCTCGGCCTCAAGATGCAAAAGCTGAGCGATCACCAAAGTGCTCATCCCATCGTGGACCGGGCCATTCACAAAAATGATCCGTTCTTTCAGCAGGCGCGAGAAGATATCATAGGCTCGCTCGCCCCGGCTTGTCTGTTCAACGACCATGGGGACGAGGTTCATATAAGTTTCGATTGGATCTTTCATGAGGTGCCCCCGCTAGTGTCTCTTTTGGCATAATGCCGTTTTGCTAATTGAGTCTTAGTATTGCGCCCGGGGTAGAACAAGGGGCGCAGAAATTTTAGATACATTTTGAGGCGACTCTTACGTTATTTTTGCAGCCACATCGAACATTCGGGCTGAAAACCCCCATTCATTGTCATACCACCCAAATATGCGCAGCAAGTCTTGTCCCATCACCGCGACCTGCGGGGCGGCAATGACCAAACTTTCGCGGCGCGCCCGGAGATCTGAGGAGACCAACGGACGATCAGTCATGCCCAAGATGTCCGGCCGCGCTTGCCGCAAAAGCTCTATCAGCGCTTCTTGCTCCACCGGATGCGCCACCTGGCAGGTGAGATCAACGGCAGAGACGCTGGCCGTCGGCACACGCACCGCGCAGCCTTTCACGCGCCCGGCCAAGTCAGGCAAAATTTTATCAATCAACACGGCCGCAGAGGTGCTGGTCGGCACCATCGACAGGGCAGCCGCGCGATTGCGCTCAAGCGCCGCGCCGCGGGGGGCGTCGACGGTGGGTTGGCTGCCAGTGTAACAATGGATCGTCGTCATATGACCGGCCAGAACCCCATAGGCCTCATGCAACACCCGCAACAAGGGCGCCAGCGCATTGGTGGTGCAAGAGGCGTTTGACACAATGCGCTGCCCGCTTAAAACATGGTCATTCGCGCCTAAGACCACAGTCACATCGGCACATTCAGAAGGGCCAGAAATCAAAACACGCTGAGCACCGGCGCGCAGTCCCGCACTGGCAAATTGCGCGGTCACAGCCTTACCCGTGCATTCAAACACCACATCAACATCTGACAGATCCACCGCCGCCAAATCCGATTTCTGGCTAAACCGCACCGCATGGCCGTTGACAATCAAACGATCAGAACTGCTCTCAATCGAGCCCACCATAGGGCCATAGACACTGTCGAATTCCAGCAGATAGGCGCAGGTCTCCAAGGGGGCGATGTCATTGATCGCCACCAGATCGAAACGACCCTCTGCCTGCTGCTCTACCCATTGCCGCGCCACAGCTCGGCCAATCCGGCCAAATCCGTTAATGGCAAAGCGTATTGGACGGCCCATTGTCTCTTCCTTTCCGAGCATTCGCCTCCAAAATTGAAAAAATGGATGCGCTGGGGCTGAAACCATGCCAAATACTTCGGAAAGTCCAGCGCCAAATTGCACATTGTGAAAGTCCAAAGGAAGCCAAATGTATCCGCTTGAAGGTTTGAAAGTCGTTGAATTGGCCCGAGTCCTGGCCGGCCCTTGGATCGGGCAAACTTTGGCGGATTTGGGCGCTGAGGTCATCAAGGTGGAAAGTCCGGAGGGCGATGACACGCGCAAATGGGGGCCCAACTATGTCACCAAAGGCACGGACAGCTCTGCGGCCTATTTCCACAGCGCCAACCGCGGCAAACAGGGCATCACGGTTGACTTCAATGATCCCGCCCGGCTGGCCTATCTCAAAGATCTGATCGCCTCAGCAGATGTCTTGATTGAGAATTTCAAAGTCGGCGGGCTGGCGAAATTCGGTCTCGACTACGCATCCTTGGCGCCGCAAAATCCTCAGCTGGTGTATTGCTCTGTCACCGGCTTTGGTCAGGACGGCCCGCGCGCCCAGAAGGCAGGCTATGACTTTATGATCCAAGGCATGACCGGCATCATGGAGATCACCGGTGAGCCCGACGGGATGCCGCAAAAGGTCGGCGTAGCTTTTGCCGATGTCTTCACCGGGCTTTACGGGGTCATCGGCATACAAGCCGCCCTGGCCCAACGCGCTCGGACGGGCAAGGGGCAGCACATCGATATGGCATTGTTTGACTGCATGCTGGCCGCGCAGGCCAATCAAAACCTCAATTACCTCACCACCGGGAAAAGCCCACAGCGGATGGGCAATGCCCATACCAGCATTGTGCCCTATCAAGTTTTTCCTGTGTCTGATGGCCATATCGTCATCGCTTGCGGCAACAATCGGCAATTTCACAATCTCGCACGCGCGTTAAAGCGTGACGATTGGATCACCGATCCAAGATTCGCTGACAATGCCGCTCGGCTGGCCCATCGCGCCGAAGCGGTTGGGCAAATTACTGAAGTTTTGAGCCACTGGCGCAAATTGGACGTCTTGCCGGTGTTGGAAAGCGCCGGCGTGCCCTCCGGCCCCATCAATACGATCGCCGAAGCGCTGGAAGATCCGCAGACGCTGCACCGGCAGATGCGCATCAAACCCGAAGGCATCCCCGGCGTACGCACCCCGATCAAATTTTCAGATGCCCAGCTGCAACTGCTGCGCGCGGCGCCCGGTTTGGGCGAGCATGACGAGACTTAGATCATGACCTAGCGCAGGCCCTCTGGCGCCAAATCCCCGATGGAGGCTTCTTCGGCGACTGCTGCACGTTTGCGTTGGGTTTGCGCCGTCGTTGGAAGCGGTGTGTCGAATTGGTAGCTCGGGTCACGTTTCTGCCGCTCCCAAATCTCCAGCATCTCGCGCCAAGCGCCGGTCAAACTCCGTGGCTCTGGCATATCATCTTTGACCGCCTGATGCAGCTGTTTAAGATTATAACAAGGCACGCCTGCATACATATGATGCTCGGTATGCCAATTCATGTGCCAATATAAAAACTCCAGAACCGGGTGCAGGCGCATAGAGCGCACTGTTTTTCGAAAATCTGGTACATTTTCACGCAGGCCGCAATGTTGCGGCAGGCCCAAAAAATAGCCCAGCCAATTGCCAATAAAGTTGAACAGACTCAGAACAATCGGCAAGATCCAAAGGCCTGTCGCCCAAGCCAGAACGAGCAGACCGCCATGAAACACAAGCAATAGGCGTGACCATTGAACCGCCCGCCTGTGCTGGTCGGGTTGATCTTTGTGCAGGCTCTCAAGCCATTCATTGCTTGCGATATCGGTGGAACCCACCCGACCGAACGCATGTAAAACGGTCTCCCGCAGAGTGGAAATGAGCCCGCCCTTGCCAAAAGTGCGGCCCGGCTGCGTCATAAGATTGATGGTGAAAAGCTGCAGGAGGAACACCTTGTCGGTATTGGGATGCAGCGGCAAAAGATTCTCGCGATCCCCCTCAGGGTGCAGGGTAAACCTGTGATGGTAGGTATGGCTGGCCGCATAATCAAACGGGTTCCACCAACTCAATAGACTAAAAACATACAAGAAAATTTTATTTAGCGCCTTGGTTCGGAACACCGTGCCATGGCCCAGCTCATGGGGCGCCGTGCCAGAGAAAAAGCTGCCAACAGTGCCATGTAAAAACAATGCAAGGGCAAAAGCCGCCCATTGCCCCTGCGCCCAAAACAACCATACCAAACTGCCGGTCGCCGCAAAGAGCGCCAAATGACCACCGGCCTGTTTCCATCCCTTCAGATCGCTGCGTTGCGACAGGGCGCGAAAAACCTCCGGCGGCATGGGCGATCGGTACCACTGCACATTCAGAGTGTCTCGGGCCTGTGATAAAGGAGGATATGTCATGTCTCGCCGCCGCTTATTAGGAAATGATACGCACCTGCCCAATATTCACCAACGAATGCCTTCAGAGTCAAATGCCATGCGCGCCGCTTTGTCTTCACATGACACATGGCGGCAAAACGACGGCTATGCACGGTCCCGCGAAGGACATTCATCACATTAGTTGAAGATTATGCCGAATTTGGGCTTGGATGTGTCGCTTGCCTATGTTCCACTGCGCAAGTTAGGTCCATGTTGATGGCGATGACACGCCACAGCAATAGGCCAGTAAGGCTGCTGCATGGGTCAAAAGGCTGGAGAACCGGCTGATACGTAAAGAAAGATAATAGGGAGACACAAATGAAACTCAAAATGTTGACGGCAACAGCCGCATTCGCACTGTCACTAGGCGCCACATCGGCCACGGCAAGCTGCGGGAAAGTATCTATCACCGAAATGGACTGGGCCTCATCCGCGGTTGTCACTGCGGTTGCGAACTTCTTAATGACCCAAGGCTATGGCTGCGATGTGCAAGTCGTGCCCTCCTCGACGGTGCCGGCGCTCACCTCTTTGGCCGAAACGGGCGAACCCGATATTTTGACCGAAGTCTGGGCCAACTCGACCCCAGCTTACGAAGGCCTGCTGGCCGAGGGTAAATTGGTTGAGCTGACCAATGTTCTGTCCGATGGCGGCGTTGAGGCCTGGTGGATTCCAGCCTACCTTGCAGAGTCAAATCCAGAGCTGACCACATGGGACGGCATCATGGCCAATCCAGCGGCCGTTGGCGGCAAATTCCATGACTGCCCAGCTGGTTGGGCCTGTGACATCATCAACAACAACAACCTCAAAGCTGCCGGTGCTGAAGCTGGCGGGCTGGAGCGTTTTCAACACGGTTCCGGCGAAACGCTGCAAACCTCCATCGCTGCGGCCTATGCAGATAAGGCGCCTTGGTTTGGTTACTACTGGGCACCAACCGCCGTGCTCGGCAAATACCCAATGGTCCGGGTTGAAGTGCCGGCCTATAATGCGGATGCGCATACTTGTAATGGCGACGTAGATTGCGCCAACCCTGAATTTTCAGCCTATCCTTCCGCAAAAGTTGTCACGGCGGTCTCCGGCGCCTTCATGGACCGTGAACCAGATGTTGCAGCATTGCTGAAAAACGTTGCGTTCACGAACTCACAGATGGGCGACGTTTTGGCCTGGCGTTTGGATAACAACGCCTCCTATGACGAAGCTGCTGTTTACTTCCTGACCACATATAAAGACGTATGGGGCGATTGGTTGAGCGATGATGCAAAAGGCAAATTGGCCGCAATCCTTAACTAATTAAAAAATCGATCCCGCGGACCAAAACCAGTCCGCGGGATTTTGACCTCAGGGAGACAAATCTATGGCCACTTACGATTGGCTTTTCAACATGCTTGGCTTGCGCAAATGGTGCGATGCAGGCGCCTCCGACGGCCCGATGTCCATGGCGCAACTGCTCGCCAAAACCGGAAATGCAGCCCCCGAGTCAGGCTTCAGTTTTGCCTTTCCGTCGCTGGACGAGCTGAACAAAGCTTGCGGTCAAATCAGCCAGACCCGCGATGTGGTTAAAGGCCTGGAAAATGGATTTCTCGCCATTCGCCCCGCGCTGCGCACGGTTTTAGACCCGATCACTCAGCCACTGTCTTGGATGCTCGATGGCACACTCTATCTGTTCATGACCGCCCCTTGGTTCCTGATTATGGCCGTCATCTTGGTGGCGGTGTGGTTCTCCACGCGCTCTCTTTCTGTATTGCTTTTTAATGGGTTCTGCCTTTCGTTTTTCGCCTTTGTTGATCATTTTGAACCGGCGATGCAAACCTTCGCGGTCATATTGGTCTGTACCATCATATCCGCGCTCTTCGGCATTCCAATTGGCATTGCCATGTCCAAATACAACCGATTGCAAAAGGCGATCATCCCAGTTTTGGATCTGCTGCAAACCCTGCCCACCTTCGTTTATCTGATCCCGCTGATCTTCCTCTTTCCCATCGGTGAGTCGCGGCTCTACGGCATTGCGATTATCCTCTATGCCATTGTGCCGGTGATCCGTCTGACCGATCTTGGCGTCCGGTTGGTCGACAAAGATGTGGTGGAAGCTGGCAATGCCTTTGGCATGAGTCCGGGACAAAAACTCACCAAAGTTGAGCTGCCCTTGGCGCTGCCCAACATCATGGCGGGCCTCAATCAAACCATCATGATGAGCCTTGCCATGGTCGTCATTGCCTCCATGGTCACGGCTCCAGGTCTCGGGGTTCTCGTCTTACGCGGCATTCGCAATCTGGAGCTTGGCGTCGGGTTGATGGCCGGGGTCTGTATCGTATTGCTGGCGGTCATGTTGGACCGCACCTCAAAGGCGGCGCTCTCGCGCATCGACCGCACTAAGAACGAAATGTGAGGGGTGAGGATATGACACAAACAACAAAAGTCAGCCTGCGCGGCCTGTACAAAATATTCGGCAATGATGACAAATCTGTATTGCCGCATGTCAAAGCCGGCATGGGCAAAGAAGAGCTGCTGACCACCCACAAACATGTTTTGGGTCTGCGAGACATCAATGTCGAAATGCAATCTGGTGAAATCACAGTGGTGATGGGCCTGTCAGGCTCGGGCAAGTCCACCTTGATCCGCCACCTCAACCGTCTCATCGAACCCACCGATGGCGAGATTTTGGTGGATGGGGTTGATGTCATGAACCTCTCGACAACCGATCTGCGGCAAATGCGCCAAAACAAAATGTCGATGGTGTTCCAAAAATTCGCACTTCTCCCGCATCGGACGGTGTTGCAGAACGCCGCGATGGCGCTTGATATCAAAGGTCTGCCAACGGAAGAGCAAGAACAGGAAGCCAAAAATTGGCTGGCCCGTGTCGGGCTTGGCGGATTCGAAAACCATTATCCGGCGCAATTGTCCGGTGGGATGCAGCAGCGGGTGGGCATTGCCCGCGCGCTGACCTCAAACTCTGATATCATGCTCATGGATGAAGCATTCTCCGCGCTCGATCCACTCATCCGCACCGACATGCAAGATTTGCTGCTGGAGCTGCAAGTTGAGTTGAAAAAGACCATCATTTTCATCACCCATGATCTTGATGAGGCGCTGAAACTGGCCGATCATCTGGTGATCTTGAAAGATGGGGCGGTGGTGCAACAGGGCGAGCCACAGGGCATTTTGATGAACCCAACCGATCCTTATATCGAAGATTTCGTCTCTGATATTAACCGGGCGCGGGTGTTGCGTGTAAGGTCAGTCATGCAGCCCTTATCAGAGGGGCAATTTGCCGGCGATGTGCAGGCCAATGATAACCTCGAAAGCCTCATCGCCGCATCCGGTGGCGACACCGCCCTGCGCTACCGGGTCTTGGATGGCAACAACAAACCCGTCGGCACCCTCGATATGCGCGATTTGGTCAAAGCTCTGGTGCCGCGCGTCTCCAGCTCGGAAGCCGGCACCCGCTATCATTGAAAAGACCGCCGGCACCCCAGGCGCCTGCCCGATGAGGGCGGGCGATTAATCTTCCGATATCAACGATCCAACGGCCCAGAATCGGGGACAAATATCTGTTTTAAAGGGAGTAGAGACCGATACTGTGGGGAGAGCTTTG
>Ga0209119_1000474_pt1 | contig 40723 bp, 46 predicted proteins | sample COG_03_FD_184747 | JGI IMG/M metagenome (GOLD analysis project Ga0209119, IMG submission 184747) | Pelagic Microbial community sample from North Sea - COGITO 998_met_03 (SPAdes) (version 2) | ecosystem: Environmental > Aquatic > Marine > Neritic zone/Coastal water | place: Helgoland, sampling...
AATCAACGAAGTATTTACCGTCTTTACGCTTACAGACTTTGGGATAGGAAAGGTTATTATTTGGCACTTATATGGCAATTTAGTTAAACATCATTGTTCAACTTAACTGTAAGTACCTGAAAAGCATTAATCAGCGGTCAATTCTAAAAGGTGGGAACAATTGACTGCCAGTCAAGCGCTCTAGCCAACTGAGCTACATCCCCAAAAGAAGTTAACTATTTGCCCCGACCTGCTTTGCGCACGATGGTGCTTCCCTTGGCGCCACCTTTTGCTTTGGGAGCTTTCTTAGCCCCGGCTTTGTCATCATTTTTTACTGTTCTGTTTCCAAAAAATTTACTAGACATTGATTCTGATTTATTGAAGCGTTTGTAATGATTAAGGATAAAGATAAGCTTTTATTTAAAAACATTAAATGTTATTCTCGGGCTAATATAAATCTTGAAAAGTCATTTCAGTTCCGTATTTTAGATTCCTTTAAGGCTTAACCATGGATAAAAAATTGATCTTCTACTTGCTGGGTTTTTGCATTCTTTTTTGGACAAATTCTCGTGCACAAGGAAGTGGTCTTTTAATTCAACAATACGGAAAGTCTAATGTGGATGAAATTGGATTGCGTAAATGGAATTTTGATGCACATTTATTCTTGAATCGATTCAACACCACAGATCGAGAAACCAAAGGAAAAATAAGCCGAAGTGCTGGGGGTTCTGTACGTTATAATTTTAAAAAAAGTTATGGCCTTCGAACTGGAATCGACATACACAGCATCAACTACGCCTACAATTTAGCAAACGACACCTCCAAAGATCAATTGTTATTCTTGTCCATTCCTATGACTGGAAGGCTGTATCCTGCAAAACGTGTTACTTTAGAATTGGGATTGGTTTATAATTTTTTACTCCAATCAAAAGGAGATCCGCCTACAAATCTTGAGGAATTCCCAGTTGCTTATCCCGACGACACCTTCAGCAACAGTTTTGGCGTACTTGCCGCAGCTCATTATACATTCTGGAAACGCTTCAGCGCTTCCTTACAATATCAATTTCAAAAAAACAACACCAACCCAGTGCAGCGGGAGACTAATGGTTTTGCAGGCTTGATGCTGGGAGTTCATTATACTTTTTTAACCAACAAAATACCCCCCAACTAATGTTTACACTAATCCAAGCCGAGCCCAACCATCTAGATGATCTTGCCTTACTTTTTGATGCCTATCGTGTTTTTTACAAAAAAGAATCGGATCTAAGTGCTGCTCAGGTGTTTTTGAGAGAACGTTTAATCAAAAATCAGTCCGTGGTTTTTATGGTTTATGATGGCTCTAGAGCCATTGGCTTTACCCAATTGTATCTGCTGTTCTCTTCTGTAAATATGGCAGCTGTATGGCTCTTGAATGATCTCTTTGTAGATCCAACTTACCGAGGAAAAAATAGGAAAACAATTGTTAGAAGCGGCTCAAAATCACTGCAAAGCGACCCAAGCAAAAGGAGTCAGTTTAGAAACCGAACAAACCAATGTTGTGGGAAATAAGCTCTACCCTATTATGGGATTTAAAAAAAATACCGAGCACCATTTTTATTATTGGGAAAACCCTACTTTTTCAACCGAATGAGAATCACGCCGTTTTTCCCTTTAGCACCAACCTTTTGAAGCGCCTTTTGGCCCTTAAGAACGTCTATACTTTCAATGGTATCAACATCTAAAGAATCCATGTCAAAGTCGGCAGCCATTTCTTTTCCGTTTATGATGATGATGGGTTGGGCGTCGTCGGTTTGGATGTTAAACCTAATATTCTTTTTGTCCTTCGAGATAAGCACACTGTTGCCTGAAAATTCGGATACATTCTGCTCTTGAAGTTCCAGAGAATCGCCCAGTTGGGTTACCCAACGAACTGCCTCATCTGCATCTTTACTTTTAAAAACAAACACCCGCTTATTCGCATGTTTGGGGTGTACTATACTATCACTAAAATCAAGGGTCTGAAGCTCCGAAGCATCTTCTCCAAAAAAGAAAATTTCCGTATCTCCGTCCATCAACGGGGCTACCATTCCTGAGGAAATCAAAGCTGATTTTTTTTGAATGGGTTTTTTAGGTTCTACCGTAGCGTTGGGTTCCATCTTATAGACTTTTACCGTAATACAAGAACTCAGTATAAGGCTGACTACTAAAAATAAAAGCGGTTTTTTCATATCAAAAGATTTATAGCTTAAAACTAACCATTCTTCCCTAAACTCAAAAAACATTAACGCTTATTTGGTAGTTTTTCGGTCAAAAAAACGGGTCAAAGTTATGTTGAGGTAGTGATGCCCTTCTTGGGGCTGTACCTTATTGTCGGGACTCCTATTGAAGTAGGTAAAAGCAAAGCGCCAGTCGTTTTTACGGATTGCATAACCGACTTCGATCATGGATCTGATGGGATTTATTGGGAGTGTAAAAGGTGCATTGTCGTTGAATAAACTTCCGGACAGCATATAGTCATGAGCGATATATTGCAAGCGAACGCCAAAATAAAGACCGTCTCCTTGTTCTTGATCGATCAATACATTGCCTCCTTTAGAAAGAACCGTTTGCTTTCCCAAAACAAGGCCGAGTGCTGCTCCGCCCGAAATCTTTTGAGTCCCTATAGTTCCAAAAATATGGGATTGAATCGCAAGCTGTTGGTTCAAATTCCAACGTTTATAGGAATCTGCAAAAACATTCAAATGGAGCGCTTGAGGCACCTCATCGGTCCAAGGAAGTTCGGGTAAGTTCAGAATTAAACGATGATAGGTATTCTGCATCCGTTGAGCTCCAGAAGCATCACCAGTTACCCCCAACTGTATTCCCCATTGTTTTTGTTTCCGTTCAGAAATTTCTCTCTGAAAAGTAAGTTTGAGGGAAGTCCAACCGCCATACGGATAATCATATACTGCTGTATTAGAGGTATACCGTAGGCTAGGTGTATAAATCTCTTGACCCAACTCCCACAGCAAATATTTTTTTGGTCCAGTGTTGTTTATAGAATCTGAAGCTCGAAGCTGTTTCCCATATTGCAAAAAGATCCCACTAGAATAGTAGTGATCCATCATAAAATAAAGATCGTTGTCAATATTCAAACTGAAGTATTCTTGTGCAGCAAGAGGTTTGGAGGTTATCAAAGCAATAACCATCCATAAGTGACCGAAAATAAAAATCTTATTTGTCAAGGGGCTAAGGTACTCATTTGAATGGGTATTCTTATCGGTTTTTAAGAACCAGCAGTGGAATTTTGGTGAAAAAATCTTTCTTGTATACCCTATCGGACTCCATCAACTTTTCGAAAAACCCACGTTTACGCGCAAACACAACAAGCATGTTGGGTTTAATGCTTTGGAAATGCTCCAAAACACCTTGATATACCGTTGCATTTTCAGAAGAGATTAGGCCTTCAGAAAATTCTACAATCTCATGGTCAATTTCTAAGCGTGCGGCTTCATGACCCGGGGTTTTAACCAACAGGAGGTTTACTTTAGTGTTGAATTTTTTTATGATGGCTTTTAAAGGAGCTAAAGAGCGTTCACCGCTGATGTTTCCTTTTTTAAAGGCAAATAAAGCAAGTTTAGGAGTAGTGAAAGTGGCTCCAATTGGAACCAATAAGACCGGAATTGATGTTTTTTTTGTAATCTTCCCAGAAATTTTTCCCAAAAAGAGTTTGTCGCTACTGTCATTACTTTTTGGCCCAACAACGATTAAGTCCAGCCCAATTTCCTTGTCTAAAGATTCAATTCCAGATACCAAATCTCCTTCGTAGTTTACCATTTTGATGTCGACAGCCTCGTCTTGGACCGAATGAACCATTTCCTTTATTCGATTAAAATTTTGAGTATGAATCGCTTCTTTGGCAGAGGATATGTGAACAGATGTCGGGGTAACTTTATGAGAGTCAATTACAAAGATAGAGGCCTTGAGGTCTTTGGCTAAAGCAATTGCATAGGTTAAAGTGTTCTTTCCATTTGGCGAAATCCCTATTGGGACAAGGATGTTTTTCATAGTGTAGGATGTCATGAATAATTCTAACACAAAAGTAATAGTAAAGCATTGACTAAAAGTAAATTCTATCTGTTTTTTTTGTTCGGATATTCGAAAAGGATATGTTTTCTGCATTTTTAGGTCGTTGTATAGATCGCTTCCTAAAGATTGTATTCGAGTAGAACTCAATTCAGAAAAAATACAGAACTTGCAGGTATCAAATTGAAAGTTAAAACTAGCGCACACCTAAATTATGGCACATAAAATAAGAATCACCAAAGAGTTCCATTTCGAAACGGGTCATGCCTTATACGGATACGATGGTTTGTGTAAGAATGTTCACGGCCACAGCTATAAATTAGCCGTAACGGTTATTGGATCGCCGATCCAAGATCCTACTCATACCAAAAACGGGATGGTGATTGATTTTAGTGATTTAAAGAAAATTGTAAAAGAAGAAATTGTTTCCCCCTTTGATCATGCAACGGTCTTGAATGTTAATTCTCCTCACAAAGAATTAGCAGAAGAAATGGAGTCTAGAGGACATAAGGTGCTCAAAGTTACCTATCAACCTACGAGTGAAATGATGGTGTTGGATTTTGCAAACAAAATCAAGACCCGCTTACCTCAAGGGATTTCCTTATTTGCATTGACACTAAGAGAAACGGAGACTTCTTTTGCCGAATGGCATGCTGCGGATAATCTTTAAAATCCAAGACCTTCTAGATCGTCTTTTTTAGCCTCCTGATGAAGGTCGTCCAGTACAGCTCCTTGTTGACAATCGATTGGGATGCTCAGCACTTCAGGTGGCTCAAAGTCTTCCATTGAAATTCCTAGTTCGGGTATGGCATAGGCATCGCGCATGTACATTGCCCATATCGGCAATGCCATGGTTGCACCCTGCCCAAAGGCAATGTCTTCAAAATGTACCGCTCGGTCTTCTCCTCCAACCCAAACGCCCGTTACTAAATTGGGTACCATACCCATAAACCAACCGTCGCTTTGGTTTTGAGTGGTCCCTGTTTTTCCAGCAATGGGATTTTCAAATTGATAAGGATAACCCGTTACTACGTTTTTGTAAGCATAATTATTTTCGTCTGCTCCTTGATGACGCAGACGAATTCCTGATCCAGCTTCAGTGACTCCTTTGAGTAGATCAATAGTTACATAGGCCGATTCTTGACTCAATACATCTTTAGTTTCTGGTACAACTTCGAAAAGTACGGTTCCGTTTTTATCTTCAATTCGAGAAATCATAATGGGTTTTACATAAATCCCTTTATTAGCAAAAGTGCTGTAAGCCCCAACCATTTCAAGCAAGCTGATGTCTGGAGTCCCTAAAGCAATCGAAGGAACAGCAGGTAAATAAGAGGTAATTCCCATTTTTCGAGCCAAATTGATTACCGGTCTGGGACCTACCCGATCCATCAGACGAGCACTAACGGTGTTTACAGAATTGGCTAATGCATTTTTTAGGGTACGCATTTGCCCGTACTTATCTCCAGAGTTCTTTGGACACCAGGCGTCAACATTACCGTGTTTCATCGGTTCGATACAAAACAAAGCATCGGGTAAAATATCACAGGGCGATAAACGCAGCTGATCGATTGCAGTGGCGTACAGAAACGGCTTGAAGGTTGATCCGATTTGTCGTCTGCCTTGATAAACCTGATCGTATTGAAAGTGCTTATAATTGAATCCTCCTACCCAAGCCTTTACATGGCCTGTTAGTGGGTTCATCGACATCATCGAGGCGCGTAAAAAGTGTTTGTAATATCGAATTGAATCCAATGGACTCATAAGGGTGTCGCGATCGCCTTTCCAGCTAAAAACTTCCATTTCAACGGGCTTTTGAAACGAAGCCCAAATTGCATCTTCATCTTTTCCAGAAGCGCGCATTTTCCGCCAGCGCTCCGATCGACTTGCTTTGTTTTGTAAAAGCGTGTCGATTTCCCCTTCCCGAAGATCTAAAAAAGGAGCTGTAGGGTTTGCTTCTGGGGTATTCTGTAGAAAGAATTCTTCTTGCAAATTCGCCATATGTGCATTGACCGCCTTTTCTCCTATTTCTTGTAAACGAGAATCTAGGGTTGTAAATATTCGTAAGCCATCCCGAAAGATATCATACTTTGTCCCATCAGGTTTCGGATTATTCTTAGTCCATTTTCGCATGAACTGCTGTAAGTATGCTCTAAAATAAGTTGCTAACCCTTCTCGGTGAGAATCGGGAGTATAATCGATTGTTAGGGGGATTTGCTTGAGGGAGTCGAGCTCAACTTCTGAAATAAAGCCGTTGCGGTTCATTTGATTAAGCACTACATTTCTTCTTTGCTCTACACGTTCTGGGCGGCGTAATGGATTGAATAAGGATGAGTTTTTGAGCATTCCTACTAAGGTTGCCGATTGTTCAATCCGCAAAGCCTTGGGGGTGGTGTTGAAGTAAATTTTTGCAGCCGACTGAATACCATCGGCACTGTATCCAAAATCATAAATGTTCAAATACATGGCTATGATTTCTTTCTTGGTATAGCGGCGTTCCAATTGCACAGCCAGTACCCATTCTTTAAATTTCTGAAGAACGGCCTCCAATTTATTTCGAGAACGAACTCCAACAAACAGTTGTCGCGCCAGTTGTTGGCTGATGGTGCTTGCTCCTCCTTTTTTACCCAAATAAACTAAAGCCCTAAGAGTCCCTTTCAGGTCGATTCCCGAATGACTGAAAAAACGCTCATCTTCGGTCGCAATAAGCGCATTTACTAAGTTTTTGGGAAGTGCATCAAAAGCAATTGAAGTCCGATTGTCATTAAAATAAAATTTTCCCAAAACGACTCCATCGTTGGATAAAATCTGCGTAGCTAGGTTTGTTTTTGGATTTTCAAGTTGCTGTAATTCTGGCATTTGACCCAACAGGCCTAATGCTACACTTGAAAATAAAGTAATTACAGATAAAATGCCTAAAGCAAAGATTGCCCAAAAAAAACGCAGTGCGGTTTTAAAAGAATTCCCTCCTTTTTTCTTCTTCTGGGTTGCTTTTTTCTTTTTAGTTGCCATTAGGGTTGAATTTGAGGTTCAATTGAGACACCCACATTGATAATGCCTTCTAAGAATGAAACGCCTTCAACAGATCCATTATTGCGTACCCGCTGAGAAAATTCGATGAAATAAGGACCGCTGTGCGGCGGGTTCCAGTCCGCTTTCCACCACAGTTTACTTTCTTTCACATCTAAAAATCCTGCTCCCAGCCACTTTCCCTGTGGGTCGGCCATGGCATATTCTAAGGTGTCGCGAGCAAGCACTTGAATGGAATCTCTCAATTCGGCTACTAAAAACAAATTGGAATAGGGATAGGTATTTGTATTGCGGATGTGGATGTAGATATCCGAAGGAGTTTGTACAATTTGATCGGAAGTGAAGCTAATGTTTTCGTCGGAGGACCAACCGTTAGAAAGTTCGTGATACGCTCTAAAACCAAGACTCGAATCGCAGGAAGCGAAAATAAAAAGAGTCAGAAGAAAGGCTACACTACGCATTTTTCTTTGGGTTATTGTTCTTTCTAGAGCGCGACTTCTTTCTTCCCTTTTTTTGCTTTGGACGATCAAAACGATTCAAACTATCCTGGCCTACAACATTTTCAAAAACTTTTTCAGAAGCTTCTACTTTTTCTTCGTGGGCGTAATCTTCAAGGCTAGAAACTGGTTTTTTTGCCTTATTCAGAGAGATTATTTCGTTGGCTTGGTCGGTGGTCAACAAATGCCAATTCATCCACTCTCCTCTGTAAGCATACCATAAATGCCCTTTGAAGATGTCTATTTTTTGGCAAACACCTACGCCATTTTCGGTTTGTAATTTGGTTTCCATTTTCGGAAAATTCTTCAGAGCATTGCGATAAGAATCGAGTTCGTAGTTTAAGCAACACTTTAACTTACCACACTGACCTGCGAGTTTTTGGGGGTTTAACGAGAGTTGTTGGTAACGCGCCGCAGAGGTAGAAACCGATCTAAAGTCTGTGAGCCAGGTAGAGCAACACAATTCTCTTCCGCAAGAACCTATCCCACCCAAACGAGCGGCTTCTTGGCGTAGGCCAATCTGACGCATATCGACCCGAATGCTGAATGCCTGTGCCATGTCTTTGATCAGCTGACGGAAATCAACTCTTTTCTCGGCTGTATAATAAAAGGTCGCTTTGGACCCATCTCCTTGAAATTCAACATCAGAAATTTTCATTTCTAAATGCAGGTAGATGGCCATTTCGCGAGCCCGCTTCTGGATGGTTTCTTCTCGGTCACGAGCTGCCTGCCAAACGTCGATGTCTTTTTGACTTGCTTTTCGGTAGATCTTCAAAACATCTTCGCTCTTTTCAGATACATTCTTTTTTTTCATTTGAAAACGAACCAGCTCCCCTGTTAGGGTTACCTGGCCGATGTCGTGTCCACTTTGTGCTTCAGTAGCAACTAAGTCTCCAATACTCAAACTGATGTCTTTTCCTTTTCGATAAAAGGCTTTGCGGCTGTTTTTAAAACGTACCTCAACAATAGTGCATGCTTCTTGTCCATTGGGCAATTGCATATTAGACAACCAATCGAAAACCGTGAGTTTGTTGCAACTATCCGTTCCGCAAGTACCATTGCTTTTACAGCCCCGTGGGGAACCGTCAGATGTAGAACATGAAGCGCAACTCATATGAGAATTTTGTTAAAACGTGAAATGTAAAGATACGGTTAATTAATAAAAAGGAAAGACTTCCTTTTTATTATTGGTTTTAAAATTTAAAATCTGTCGAACACCCCTTTTTTAAGTTTTTAACGTTTTTATACCTTCATTTTGGACCTGCACAGACTAGATTCCGGGTTAATGCATTGTCTTGAAAAATAATTGCTGTTAGAATGCGGTTGATGGAGTGGGTTGGATGGAGGTAACGATCTTGTGTAAGGCTCGTTGGGTGCAAATTAGCGATTATTTTTCGGTTGGGCACAAGCCAGATTTTTAAATTTTACTATTTATCTTACTTTTTGGAAATCGTCAAATTTAAAAATATGACGACTTTCCAAATATGCTTTAACTTTGATTAAGCAGCTGATCAGCAATGAGCTATTCACGTTGTTGTGCCTATTTATTTATTGTAAATTTCCGACTGTAATTCCTGAAACAAAAACTCCCAAAAGAAGAGCTATTTGTAAAACTAATTCTATCTTCTTGATGTAATTTTCACTCCAATGTTTTACAATCATCCTCAATGTTTTAAAACTTAAAAGCAAGACAATTAAAATTGCTAATAAATATAAATATTTTACAATTCCATAGTATTTAGTAAGCATTAAGATTAATGACGATATACAACAAAAGAATGCTATTAATCCAATTCCCAAATTTATCTTTCTAATTTTATGCATAGTTGATTTTTTGAAAAGAACAAGAATTAGGTTTGTAATTAATAGAAATGTTGCAAAAAGTAAAGCAAGTCCAATAGCAATTTATTTTCCAATAGTTCCGGATAACAACAGGTTGTATGTAAGATTAAAAGCAAATTGGTCTCCTGCTTTAGAATTAGTAAAGAAAACAAAACCCCATTTCTTGTCTTTGTCAAATGCAAAATAAGACGAAAACCCTTATAATATTTGCAAGAGCTTTTTCTAATATGCATATAAATCTCTGCCACTTTTAAACTTTCCTGTCCCAATAATTCCTGTATATAGGTTCCCTGTTTCCAACAAGTGCATAGGAAACCGCTTTTATGGTAGCGCTATAAAAATCGGATAATAACCGCAGGTTTTTCATAACATAGAACAGATTTAGGAGCTGTTGTTTTCAAATGTACTAAAAAAAGTAAAGCCCTCAAAAGGAGGGGGTTCTTGTGCCTGTTTAGATATGAGACAACGAATTATGGTAGGATCAGGACTCTAGTATGATCCAGGTTATAGGCCTCTTTCTACTGTTGGTTTTTAAATTTCAAGACCGCTGAACGGCCTTTTTTAAAAATTTTATTGCTGTTGTGTGTTCCTTTTCTCAGGTTTTTTTGCTCTTCAAAAGACAGTTGGATGATCTCTTTACAAGCATCGGAGCAGCAGTTTTGCATTTGTTCTTTGCAACTTTCACATTGAATAAACAATAAATGACAGGCTTCGTTGGCGCAATTCACATGGGTGTCACAAGAAGTTCCGCACTGGTGGCAATGAGCGACTACATCGTCGGTAATGCGTTCTCCTCGGCGTTCGTCGAACACAAAGTTTTTCCCAACAAACTTATTTTCCAAATTCTGATCTTTTACCTGTCGGGTATATTCAATTATACCTCCTTCGAGTTGGTAAACATTTTTAAACCCTTTGTGCTTAAAGTAAGCACTTGCTTTTTCACAGCGGATGCCCCCCGTACAATACATCAACAGGTTTTTATCTTCTTTCTGGGCTTCTAGATCCTCTTCAATAATGGGTAAGGAATCTCTGAACGTATCTACATCGGGAGTAACAGCTCCTTTGAAATGTCCGATTTCACTTTCATAATGATTTCGCATATCCACACAGATGGTGTTGGGGTCTGCGAGCATGTCGTTAAAGCCTTCAGCATTGAGGTGCTGTCCTTTTTGAGTTACATCGAAGGTCTTGTCGTTCAACCCATCGGCTACAATTTTGTCTCGTACCTTGACTTTTAGTTTTAAAAAAGATTTGAGATCCTGTTCAATAGCAATATTCAATCGGATGTCTTTCAAAAAAGTTACCTCATCCAAATGGGCTTTAAATTCTTCAAATCGAGGAGCAGGAACGGATAGTTGTGCGTTGATGCCCTCCTGAGCGACATAAATGCGTCCCAATACCTCTAGGGCATTCCACGTTAAAAACAAGTGGTCTCTAAAAAGTTGTGGGTTTCCAATATGGGCATATTGATAAAAGGATAGCGTGAGCCGTTCGGTTCCGGCTTCTTCGAGCATTACCGCTCGTTCCTTCGCGCTTAATTTATTGTACAGTTGCATGCTATACGTGTTTAAGGTGAATGATGGAACAAAGATAAAAAAAAGAAATGCCTAAAAGAATGTTTTTAAACGCAGACCAAACATTAGGTTTCTGATCAAATGGCGAGCTCATTTCCAGTAGGGTCTTTAAAGTAAAATCGCCTTCCACCCGGAAAAGAAAAGGTTTCTAAAACAATTGCTCCCCCAGCTTTTTTAACCTGCTCTTCAATTGCCTCAAGATTCTTATGGTACAAAACAACCAAAACTCCATTTACAATGGGCTCATCGGTATACTCAAAACCCCCTGCAATTCCGCTGTCAGAAAAGGAAGTATAGGTTGGGCCATAATCTGTAAAAGTCCAGCCAAAAACCCTTGTAAAAATGCTTTGATTTTTTCAAGGTCGTGAGCCTTGAATTCGATGTAATTGATGTGGTTGTCTATTTCCATTTGTCTTAATTTGGGGTTAAAAACAATGGAACTGTATAAAAATTTCTGTGATCCTACAAGCTATACTCCCGCCACCAAGGGCTTCTGTGGCGTATCTTGCTCGTAGCATCTACCTGTTGTGTTGTTCTCTTTTTCCCTTCCCATCGAATTACTCATGTGCTGTGGCAAATCACCCTCTAAAAGAACTTCATAAACAAATGATATCTTGTTAATAAACCCTTGGGGTAGCGGTCTATTTAAAAATAAAGAAAATAGTACCTTAGCCAGAAAGATAGAAACTATGGCAGACGATAAAGCAGCGAAGCAAAAAGCGCTTCAGCTTACCTTAGACAAACTAGATAAAACATACGGAAAAGGATCTGTAATGAGATTGGGTGATTCGGCTATTGAAGAAGTAGAATCAATTTCTTCAGGCTCCATAGGTCTTGATATTGCGCTCGGTGTGGGTGGCTACCCCAAGGGTAGGGTTATTGAGATATACGGTCCAGAATCTTCTGGTAAAACAACCTTAACCATACATGCAATTGCAGAATGTCAAAAAAAAGGAGGCATAGCCGCCTTTATTGACGCTGAACATGCATTTGACCGTTTCTATGCCGAAAAATTAGGTGTTGATGTTCAAGAACTCATCATCTCGCAACCAGATAATGGGGAACAGGCGCTAGAAATTGCCGATAATTTAATTCGTTCGGGTGCCGTTGACATTGTTGTTATTGACTCGGTTGCTGCTTTGACTCCAAAAAGTGAAATTGAAGGCGAAATGGGAGACTCCAAAATGGGTCTTCACGCACGTTTGATGTCTCAAGCACTTCGAAAACTAACCGGCTCTATAAGCAGAACAAACTGTACTGTATTCTTCATCAACCAGCTGCGTGAAAAAATTGGTGTGATGTTCGGAAATCCGGAAACTACTACCGGTGGAAACGCATTGAAGTTTTACGCTTCCGTACGTTTAGACATCCGCAGATCTACTCAAATAAAAGATGCCGATGCAAAGGTATTGGGGAATAAAACCCGTGTAAAAGTTGTAAAAAATAAAGTAGCTCCACCCTTTAGAACTACTGAATTTGACATCATGTATGGAGAAGGTATCTCCAAAATAGGGGAGATCATTGACATCGGAGTGAACTATGAGATTATTAAAAAATCGGGTTCTTGGTTCAGTTACGGAGAAACCAAATTAGGACAAGGCCGCGATGCTGTAAAAACGATCTTGATCGAAAACCCTGATTTGATGGATGAATTAGAAGAAAAAATAATGGAAACACTAAAGGCTGTAGAATAGTCTTTTCTGTTAAAGTTTCTAAAACCCGCTCTTATCTGTAGCGGGTTTTTTTATTTTTATAGAGCTCCAAATTCAGTTCTATGAAAAAAAGTGTCCTTGCAGTATTATTTATTTTAATCCTCTGCTCTTGTTCCAAAACCAAAGAAGCAATCTCAAAAGAAGCGGGAAATGGACTGTTTCGTCGAGTAAAGACCAAGCACAACTCCAGTATTGATAGTCTTGATCAAGTACCCTACATCATAAATGATCCTCTTTCGACTTCGTATTACGATCTAATAGACAGTCTCATCGGTTATTGGGGAATCAGTCATAAAGTATCTTCTCTAAACTCCCTCCCCTATTTTGAAGAATTAGACTTAGGAAGTAATTACTATGAAAGTCGAGACGTTGTTTCCTTCAAAGAGCTGGATTCGGGCCAAATTGAATTCACAATAAGATTCAAAGAAACCGAAAATGAAGACAATCGCTACAGCCGTTTTATTGTTGCTAGGGCAGACAGCATCCCTTTTAAAAGCAATACTAATGAAATTTTATTTTCAAAATATAAAGAACTAAAGTCAGGTATTTTTTCTGATTCTATCTATGGTGCTATTGACCTCTTTGATCCCTATTCCCATTTAGAAGCCTTCAAAAAAGATGCTGCACGACATGGGGTCGATTTAAGCTATATTACACGATCTGATATGGAACTTATATGGGAACCCGATTCTTGTAGAGAATTAATGGGCTATTCTTTTAAGAATTGTGATCCTAAAAGACTAGGCATTGGTTTGAGAGGAACAGATTGGAATCAAAGAATTATTTCAGACTTCAACGAATTCCGAATCAGAATGATGTTGCACTAATTTGGTCATACTATTTTAGGGTTACAGCACCTTTGTCAAGGAGGGCATATCATGAGTGGAAGACATCAGAATCCAAAAGTTGTTGAAAACCTTTCGGAATGTGAAGGTGAATTTATTTCCACTTATGATTTAGTCTTTGACCATAAAGATCCACACAAAAATTTTCAACGCGCAGTAAAAGATATGTTCGATGGGTATTTTCAGATACAATACATTTGCGGTTCTTTAAAACAAGATGTAATCGTGGATTGAACCGTCTTTACTTTTTAGAATCTCGCACACCCATGGCAATTGGCACACCAGCCATTAGATACATCAACGGTCCATAGATAGCCGCAACGATGGCATATTCTGGTTTTGCGAGTGTAATTACAGCTAAGCTTATCGTTAGGGTTCCGTTTTGTATTCCAGATTCAATAGCAATTGTAACCGCTTGTTTTAAATTCAAATTCAACCATCGAGATCCAAAGTAACCCAAACTCATTGTGATGCCATTCAAGGCTACTAAAATCCAAAGTGTAGCGCCAATATGCAGTTTAAATAATTCAAATTCTTTTACAAGGATGGTGATGATTACCAGAGCCAGTAAAATTGAAGAAGCGATTCGTACTGGACTTTCCATTTTGAGAGCAAAATTAGGTGCCTTCTTTTTAAGGAACATTCCAATAGTAAGCGGAATAGCAATTACAGCAACTAGGGAAATAAAAATATCTTTTGCGGGTGGCGGTATTGAGCCCACTTCACTGTTGAAATATGCAAACGAAAAATTAATGATCAACGGAATTGTAAAAATGGTTATCAGACTGTTGATCGCCGTTAGAGAAATAGAAAGCGGCAAATCTCCTTTGGCTAAAAGCGTAATAATATTAGAACTTGTTCCCCCGGGACAGGCAACCAACATCATCAGCCCAATGGCAATAAAGGGTTCTGGTTTAAAAACTAAACAAAGTCCAAAACCCACAAGAGGTAACAATACAATTTGATTAAAAAGACCAATAAGTACTGGTTTTGAGTTGTCAGCAATACGTTTAAAATCTTGTATTGTAAGCCCTAGTCCCATTCCAACCATGATGATCATAATCGAAACGGCTAAGAAAAGTGTTGAAGCTTGATCCATACTGCTTATTTTTTAAGTTTTTGTGCTTTTATTTCTTCGTAAATAACCGCTTTTTGACTGCGTTGTTTTACGTCAGAGTTTAAACCATTCAAGATAATATCACGTGTGTTTTTTTGTAATTCTTCGAGTTCATCCATGCTTTTCACTGGATTGATCTCTGGAAACGTTTCTACACGTAATTCGCCCGGAAAACCAAAATTTGGAGACCAGGGAAATTTTCGCTTGCAATCCAAAAAAGTCATGGGAACAATCGGAATCTGATGCTCTATTGCCAGTTTAAAAGCACCTCTTTTAAAGGGGTTTAATAAAATCGTGTCGTCTACATAATTTACCTCAGGAAAAATACAAACACTTCTACCCTGTGCAATTATTTTATTCGCGCGTTCGTATACCCCCCAGCGACTTTTAGAACTACTGCGATCAACTAAAATCGCAGCGCGCTTATATATGCTTCCAAAGAGCGGGACTTTTATGAATTCTTTTTTTCCGACAAAGACAAAGGGATTTTTTGAAACCCGAAACATCACAAATGGATCGAGGTAACTGGAATGATTTGCAACCAAAAGATAGGAGGTTCCTTCTGGAAGAGGTTTTGCGAATTTTGTGCGAATATAAAAGCCCATCCCAATCAAGATAAAGGGTGACCATACATTTCGAGCGATCCAATACAGGGTCGGATAACCGTTTTTATGACTTGCAATAAGTAATAGAATGGGAAAAAGCGTAATGATAGGGATTGCTGCAAGGACATAAAACCAAACCCTCCAAAGCAGCAACGCTATTTTCTGAATTATTTTTAGCATTAACCAAAAATAAGCTTTTAGGAGCTGCTATAAAATTTTTACCCTACAAAACGGGTTACTCTGCCGAAAAATAAGAGTCTAGAGAGCTCCAAAACACCAGAGTCCCTAAAATCAAATACACTGTTTTTACTACCAAAAAAGAGGCCTTGACACCGCCGAATAAATCCAAACCTGCCAATTCGGGGAAAAAGGGCTCTAGGCAAATGATGGTGATTAGAGCAACAAATATCCCGATGATTATATGCAAGGAGATTCCTTTTGGACTGTTCTGTGCCTGAGGCATAGAAAGTTTTTCAATTGTATTTAAAACAGTCGCCTTAAGCCCAGCTGGGGCTTTTGGGGCTTTAGTTGTTTCGAGAAAGGATTTCCAATTAGGTTCTTCCATACTGTGTTTTTATGCTCTTTGAGCGAATTCTTGTGGGGCTAATAAACGCTTTAATTTTTTCTTCGATCGGTGCAATTTTACTTTAACATTCGCTAGTCTCAGGTTGGTAATTACGGTTATCTCTTCGTAAGAAAGTTCCTCCAAATAAAACAAATTCATCACCAAGTGTTCTGAGCTTTTAAGCTGCGACAGAGCCCATTGAACTTGATTGCGTTGTTCTTCTTGATTCAATTGATCCAGAACTTCTGGAGGATGCGGTAAATCCAATTTTATTTTCACAAGTGATGAAGATCAAATCAGAGGTGTATTTCTCAGACACTTCTTTGAATTCTGAAAGATTGAATAAATTATTCGTTGAAAGTCAATGTTATCTAAACAATAAACTAAATGTTGCTGAAATTATAGATTTATTAGGATTGGACAATTCAGAATTGAGTGCTGCAATTAGATTTCTTAATTCAAATAATTTTAATGACTTCGTGAATGAATATAGAGTTAATCATTCTGTCAAATTAATTAATGATAATTATTTATATAATAAGACTATTGAATCTTTAGCATTTCAATCTGGCTTCAATTCAGTCCAATCTTTTCACAGAGTATTCATGAAATTTAAAAACACGACCCCTTCTACATTTCAAAAAAAAAATGAATATCCTGGAATTTAAATTGGTTAAGACAAAGGAAAAATGTGAAGATCTTCGTTTTTTATAGATGATAATTTTTTTAGCAAAACTATTTCTTTCTGTTTATCAACCATATTCTTAACATCATTTTTATAAAGCTTTTCACTATAATAGATCAGAAGAAGTGGCTGAGGAAGGTCAATAAGTTTAGTTTTCCTAGCCATACCACCTCAATTTTTGCGTTGAAAAAAGTACCTTTGCTCAAATAAAAATTGGTATGGCTAGAATTCTTACGGGTGTGCAAAGCACCGGAACCCCGCACTTAGGGAATCTTTTAGGCGCTGTTCTTCCTGCAATTGCAATGGCAGATCAACCCAAAAACGAATCTTTTCTTTTTATTGCAGATTTACATTCTCTGACTCAAATCAAAGATGGAGCCCTGTTGCGAGAGCATACCTTCAATACAGCAGCTGCCTGGTTGGCATGTGGTTTGGATACCGATAAAACCGTTTTTTACCGGCAAAGTGATGTAAGTCAGGTGACCGAATTGAGCTGGTATCTGAGTTGTTTCTTCCCTTACCAACGGCTTACTTTAGCGCATTCTTTTAAAGACAAAACGGATCATTTATCGGATGTAAATGCAGGTCTTTTTAGTTATCCCATGCTTATGGCTGCAGATATTTTACTTTACGATGCAGAAATTGTTCCCGTAGGAAAAGATCAATTACAACACCTTGAAATGACCCGAGACGTTGCCGCTCGCTTCAATAACCAACAAGGAGAAACCTTTGTTCTGCCCAAAGCTCAAATCCAAAAGGATGCTCAAATTATTCCGGGTACTGATGGTCAAAAAATGAGTAAATCCAAAAATAATACCATCAATATTTTTCTTCCAGAAAAAAAATTGAGAAAACAAATCATGGGGATTCAAACGGATTCTACTCCCTTAGAAGATCCGAAAGATCCCGACACTTGTACTGTATTTGCGCTCTACTCTTTATTAGGAACTGAACAGCAGATATCGGATTTGCGCAGCCTGTACAATGCAGGAGGAATGGGCTATGGTCATGCAAAACAAGCCTTATTTGAACTGATCCTTGATTCTTTTGCTGAAGCGAGAACTAAGTTTGACTACTACCAAAACAATCCCGCTGAAGTTACTATTGCGCTTACAAAAGGTGCTGAAAAAGCAAAGCTTATTGCTACGGATGTCATGATGCGGGTCCGTTCTAAAATAGGATACTGAGCGCGTTCAAATTGTTTTCCTGCCAGCGGATGAACACAGCCTTTCATTTCCAATTGAAATAAAATAGCAGCGACTTTCCTTATGGGGAGTTTGGCTTCTAATGCCAACGCATCTAAACTGGTCTTGGTTTCTAGTAAGTTGAAAAGCAATTCTTCTTCTCCAGTCATGCTGATGAATAATTCTTTTTGAACAACTTTGGGTTTTGGATTGGACTCCCAACCCATCCAATAAGCCACGTCAGCGGCAGATGTTATCATGCGCGCTTTATCCGTACGAATCAAATTCAGACAACCAGCGCTTTGGGAGTCATTAACCCTCCCTGGAACCGCAAAAACATCTCTTCCGTAATAATGTGCGTGTTCTGGAGTTACCAAGCTGCCCCCTTTTGCTTTCGATTCAATTACTAAGGTCGCATGTGCTAAACCGGCAATAATCCGGTTTCACTTTAAAAAATTGGATTTTTCAAAAGAAGAATTACTCTAAAATTCGGTTAGAATACCTCCCTGATTACAAACTGATTCGACATGAATCTTGTGCTCTGTTGGGTATATTTGATTCAATCCATGCCCCAAACAGGCAACTGTTTTTAACCCATGATCCAGAGCCGCTTTGTGGGCTATAATATCAATTCCCCAAGCAAAATCTGAAACAATAAGGGGGGTTGTATTCAGCAAGATCTTCGATCAACTGTTTACAAAAATCTACTCCCCTAGACGTTGGGTTTCGCGTGCCTACGATGCTCAGGATTCGTTCGTTTTCCCAAGAAACAATTCCTTTTTTAAACAAGACTAAGGGTGCATTGGCACAAAACCCCAAGGCTTTCGGATAAGCTGGGGAAGGGTACAGCAATGGAGTTATTTTTTCTTTTTCCAAAAACTTTTCTTCCTCAAATACTGCAGCTAGATGGCGCTCCAATTGGTCAAACCCTTGCAAATGAAACGTACCTATACCTTTAATTTTGAGTAAATTAATTTTTTTCTCGTTGAACACAGCTTGAGCGCTTCCACAGTGATCAACTAGTTTCTTTGCGGTGATGTCTCCGATACCGGGCAACATCTGCAACAATAAAGCAGCTTGAATAGACGTTAGCTTCATAGGATAAGAACAGATTTAGGGATTTTTTTACAAAATAAAAAAATTGTCGAAAGGGTTTTTAAATTTACTACATTTGAATATGACTTTGGTACAATATATAAAAGAACTTCTTTATCAATACGAATGTGTGATCATACCCCAATTGGGCGCTTTTTTGACACAGCCAGTTGCGATCCGCATTGACCGAGAAAAGGGAATCTTTTTTCCTCCAGGGAAAGAATTATCGTTTAACGGTTTGTTGACGCATAATGATGGTCTTTTAGCGAATTATATTGCACAACGGAAATCCATTTCCTACGAAAATGCGCTTCAAGAAATACAACAAGAAGCAGACAATTGGAGTAGAAAACTAAAAATAGGACAGTTCGTTATTCTGAATGGTATTGGAGAATTACGTTTCAATTCCGAACAAAAAATAGAATTTCTACCTTACAGCAAAACCAATTTTGACACCAATTCAATTGGTTTGACCTCCTTTACAAAAAAACCCGTTTCGAAAATAACCGAATCGAAAGCCCCACAAGTTACAACTACAATTAAAAAAACAATTTCTATGGAAGATTCAAAAAAAGAGCCTTTAGCATTTACTCCAGAAAAGCAAAAACAACAACCAGCCTATTTAAAGTATGCAGCTGTTGGCGTACTCGCAATTGGTTTGTTAGGTGCCACTTACTTTTTTGGAAATCAATACTTGACTAACGAGCGTTTAAAATCGACTGAGGTTGCTCAAGAAAAAATTAAGTCCAATGTACAAGAAGCATCCTTTGATATCGGTGAACTCGCTACATTAGAACTTAATGTTATTGCTGAGGAAGCTGCCATTGACAATACTCTAGAAGTCGTATCAGGGGATTATTTCAGTGTTATTGCTGGAAGTTACCGCGAGGAGTCCAACGCACTTAAAATGATCGATCAATTGAAGATTGATGGTTTTGATGGAGCAACTTTGGCAAAACAAAGTGCAGATGGTTTATATCGTGTTGCTTATGGACGTTTCGAGTCTAAAAGAGAGGCGATCCGCTTGTATTACTTTTTAGTAAATTCATTGGAAGAAGAAGCGTGGTACCTAGCTGAATAAAACAGCTTTTACATTCTGAAAATCCATCCTTTTGGATTTGTTGGCGAGCTGTTTTTAAAGACACTGAACTTGAGTTCTGTTTTTCCCGTTTCTGGATTGGTAAATACTTTTCCAATCTTTTCCTTGGCCTTCACTTTTTGACCTTTAATCACATATACTTCTCCTAAGTTAGAATAGGTAGTAATGTAATTTCCGTGTTGGATCAATACCGTTGGGTTGCTCCCTTTAAACCCAATAATAGACATTACCTTTCCCTCAAATACGGCACGTGCCTCTGAGCTTTTAGGGGTTGCAATTGTAACTCCGTTGCTTTGAATCATTGCGGTTTTAACTACCGGATGCGGTTGTTTTCCAAAACGTTGAATTACTATGCCTTGTTCAACTGGCCATGGAAGTTTTCCTTTGTTGGCTGTGATGTTATCCGAGATCAGTTGGTCTTCAGGGGTCAATGTAAATACCTTTGCATTTGCTTTTTTCCCTGCGGCCTTATTCGAAGCTGCGATTGCAGCTCGGATGAGGCGCTGTATTTCCTTGTTTATCTCAGCTGCCTTTTTCTGTTTATTTTTAATTTGTGAAACAAAGCTTCTTTCCTTCTTTTTTAGGGCTTTAACAAGGGCTTGTTGGCTCGTTTGTTCTTTTCTGTATGCATCTTGGGCTTCTTTATTTTCTTGAACTAAAACTTCTTTCTTGCGTTTTTGAGTTATTAAATCAAGATTCAATTGCTGTAAGATTTGTGTTTTTTCTGCAATAAGTTCCCCTTGTTTCTTTCTGAAACTGGTGTATTGTTTTAAATATTGAAAACGCTTATAAGCCTGTAAAAAATTCTCAGAGGAAAATAAAAACATCATGCGGCTCTGTCCCGACTTACTCTGATAGGACTTTAAAATCATTTCAGAATAATCTTTTTTCAATGCCTCCAACTCTTTTCGCTGCCGATCGATGGTTCGTTGATTTACATTGATTTGCTGCGTCAAACGATTCGCCTGTTCGTTCGTCACTCGGATCAGTCTTCTTCGTACATCGATCTTTAAGCTTAAATCTTCAACCTCTGTTAAAACTGATTTCTTCTGTTTTTCATTCGAAAAAAGCAATTTATTGATCTGCTTAATCTCTTGTTGCAAGCGTTTACGCTGGTTTTCTAGGTTTTGTTGTCGTTCGTCTTGGGCGTATAGGTTGGATCCCAACACCAAAAAACCCAAAAGGGCTAGAACAACTTTAAAAGAAACCCCAGCAGCAAATCTCATTATAGACTTAATTTTTTATATCCGTTTGGAATGGTAAAGGGAACTGTTAGGTTTTTGGGGAAATCCGTACGGATGAAATCCAATCGGATTTGTACTAAGTTAGACCCATCAAATACAGAAATTTCAATTTCTTTAGGGAGTGTTTCGCCTTCCATTTTTTGAACTTTTGGATATTTGATACTCAAAGATTGTGACGATCCTGGAACTATAAAGCGCTGTTCTTTTAGACGAAAGGAATTCGGATCAAAAAAGTAGGTTGGCCGAAATTGGTTGTTTTCTGTTTTAGGAACCAAAACATAATATTGTGGGTGGTCGATGCGATCAAACCCAACCGACGTCATATCCGTAATCGGATTTCCAAGTAGTACATTTTGTAAATCACTAAAGCTAAAAGTGGTTCCCAGTTGCTCATTGATAAAACTCAAATCACCATCGTAATAGGTTTTTTGGAATTTTTCATAAAATCCAACCCGTGTTGGCGTAATCAATAGTTTTGCAATAGGTACTAAGATGGAAGCGCTCATCCAAAGTGTTTTATTGGACTCCATGCGCAGGTTTAGGCTCAACTGATGTTGTTGCTTGCCGTCTTTATATTCTGCCTTTACACGTGCTCTAAACGTTTTGATTCGAGTAGATGCTTTGTCAATTTCTTTGCCCAAAAGCTTAAGATCCACTTTTGCTAACGGTTCTTTTGTAGGTAATACGACAACTGACTTACAGCTCCATACAAACGCAGTCAGTACAAGCAAAGTAAAAAGAGAACGAAGGCTTATGTTTTTTTTCATATCATTTCGGTATAATCACCCAGGCTAATTTCTGTAAACCTACCGTCAAATATAACATGATTCCCAATCATGGCTCGATGAAGTGTAGCGTTAGAAATTGTACTGTTATTTTGAATTAAACTATGGGTTACTGTTGCGTTCTCAATAACCGTTCCAGTTCCGATCGATACGCCTGGTCCTAACGTTACATTTTTAAGTTGAACATTGGGGCCAATATAACAGGGTGAAATTACAGTTGCATTTTCGAGCACCGCAGAAGGGTCAATCATTTCATTTCCTTCAGCTTCTAAAAACCCAAGCATTTTTGAGTTTGTTTCTAAGGTGATCTGTTTATTGCCACAATCCATCCATTCGTCTACTTCTCCGGGTAAAAACAAATCCCCAGCTGACATAAGACGTTTGATTCCATCGTTGATTTGATACTCGCCTCCGTGGGTAAGCTTTTCATCCAAAACGGTTTGTAAGGCGGCTTTAAGTTTTTCTATTGCTTTAAAATAATATATCCCAATAACGGCAAGATCCGAAACAAAGTTTTTTGGTTTTTCGACCAGTTCGGTAATTGCTCCTTGCTCATTCAATTGAACTACCCCATAAGCTTCGGGTTGTGCTACTTTTTTAACCCAAATAATACTGTCTGCCTCTGGGTCTAGTTGAAACTTAGCACGAATAAGGGTGTCGGCATAAGCAACAACAGCAGGGCCCGATAAGGAGGGTGCTGCACACATGATTGCGTGACCAGTTCCCAAAGGTTCTAACTGTCTATAAATCGTTCCCTTTGCTCCAATATCAGAAGCTATTTTTAAAAGTTGTGCTACAATTTCATCTCCAAAAAATGCGGGATCTCCCAAGACAAAAGCTACTTCTTCGATGGCTTGGTTAACTACTCCTGCTATATCACGAACCAATTGTTCTACTATGGGTATCCCAGCAACGGGAACCAAGGGTTTGGGAATCGTTAATGTGTGCGGGCGAAGACGAGAGCCTCGTCCTGCCATGGGTATAATAATTTTCATTTGCTATTATTCTTTTCCGGTGCTTCCAAAACCCCCTGCACCACGTTCGGTGGTGTCGAGCGTTTCTTGAAGGTTCCAACGTACTTGTTCGTATTGCGCTATAACCAATTGGGCTATGCGTTCTCCAGGCTGAATTGTAAAGGGTTCGTTTGAAAGGTTAACTAAAATGACCCCAACCTCGCCACGGTAGTCGGCATCGATCGTTCCTGGAGCATTGAGTACACTGAGTCCATGCTTAGCTGCCAAACCACTCCTAGGGCGTACCTGGGCTTCATATCCTTCGGGCAAAGCCATTTTGAGTCCCGTACCGATAATGGTCCGTTCTAAAGGACCTAGTGTAATTGGGTTTGCTAGGTTTGCACGTAGGTCTACTCCTGCAGAATTGACTGTTGCAAAACTCGGGAGATCAAAGGGGCTTTCATTGATTATAGGTACTGTGATCATCTTTCTTTTTTATACTCAATAAAAATACAAAAAAGCTAAGCATTAATTGAAGTGACTGTATAAAGAAAATGTTTAGTATTCAAAACAAGAAACCCTATGCATCTTTATATGCATAGGGCTCTAAAGGTTATGTGGAGTTGCCTAAGGTTGGTCTTTCTTCTTTCCTTTAATTTCAATGGCACCATGAGCGCCATCAGCGCCATATTTTTCGATCGCGTCCTTGGCTTTTAAAACAGTTATGCTTTCGATTTCATCTCCGCTTAGGTCTTCAATCGTATCAATCTCAATGCCGTCCTTGATAATTATGGGATCAGCAGCAGCAGACCAGGAATGTCAAAGGGCATACCCCTGACGATACAATAACCCACTGGTCCCTTGGGAAGGGAAATAAAAAAACCCCTCAGAAGAGGGGTTGATTCAAAATGTCACTCTAAAAAAAATTAAGAATTCAGGGCTTCTGCTCCTCCAACTATTTCTAAGATTTCATTAGTAATCGATGCCTGACGCGCTTGGTTGTATGACAGCTTAAGCTGATCTCTCAATTCAGTTGCGTTATCGGTTGCTTTGTGCATTGCAGTCATTCGTGCTCCGTGTTCACTCGCAAATGAGTCCCGGAGGGCTTTGAATAATTGCATTTTTATACTTTTTGGTAATAATTTGTTTACAATGTCTTCTTGGGTAGGTTCAAAAATATAATCCGTATCTGAATTTACTTCTTCCGCTGACTCAGAAACAATAGGCAGTAGCGTTTCAGTTGTCATAATCTGCGTAGCGGCGTTTTTAAAGCGGTTATAAACCACTTCAATCGTATCGTACTGCTTGTTTGTAAACGCTTCCATAAATGCATCTGCGATGTCGCTTGCATTCGAGAAGGTCAGTTCGTCGAAGATTTCGTTATTGTTTGTTGCTACAGTAAATGATTTCTGTAAAATGTCGTTTCCTTTTTTACCAAGGGTAATGAGGCTGACGTTTTTATTTGCGTAAACTGTATTGATTTTTTTGGTAACCCCTTTTACGATGTTGGAGTTGAATCCTCCACAAAGACCTCGGTTAGACGTAATCGCAATGATTAGAACGTTTTGAACTGGACGTTGTTCTGTAAATGGGTTTTGGGTATCCCCATCAATAGATCCACTTAAGTTCTGGATCAGCTCGGTGAGTTTATCCGAATAAGGTCGCATCGCCGTAATTGCATCCTGAGCTTTTTTGAGCTTTGCTGCAGATACCATTTTCATGGCAGAGGTGATTTGCATGGTCGATGAAACCGATGCAATCCTATTCCGTATCTCTTTTAAATTGGCCATGCTGGTGGTCGTTTATTCGAATTGAGCTGCTACTTCTTTTGCAACACTGTTTAAGGTATCTAAAACCTCATCTGTTAATTTTCCTGCTTTGATCGTGTCTAATGTGCCACGGTGTTTGCTGTTCAATACTTCGATATAGCTTTTTTCAAAAGCTTTTACTTGGTCTACAGGTACCGATCGCAACAAGTTTTTTGAACCTGCATAGATAATCGCCGTTTGATCTTCTACTGTAAAAGGATCGTTTTGAGCTTGTTTTAAGATCTCAACATTACGACGTCCTTTTTCAATTACGTTTAAGGTTGCAGCATCCAGGTCAGAACCAAATTTAGCAAAGGCTTCCAATTCACGGAACTGTGCTTGATCTAGTTTCAAGGTTCCTGAAACTTTTTTCATGGGTTTGATCTGTGCAGAACCTCCAACTCGAGATACTGAAATCCCTACGTTAATTGCTGGGCGAACACCCGAGTTGAATAAATCAGACTCTAGGAAAATTTGTCCATCAGTAATCGAAATTACGTTTGTAGGAATATAAGCAGAAACGTCTCCTGCTTGAGTTTCAATTATAGGAAGTGCGGTTAATGAACCTCCTCCTTTTACAATACTTTTTAAAGAATCCGGAAGGTCGTTCATCCCTTTTGCAATATCATCATTAGCGATAACTTTTGCTGCACGTTCTAGTAAACGCGAATGCAAGTAAAATACATCCCCAGGATATGCTTCACGTCCCGGTGGGCGACGTAATAAAAGTGAAACTTCACGGTATGCAACTGCTTGTTTTGATAAATCATCAAAAACAATCAAGGCTGGTCTACCAGTATCTCTAAAAAATTCACCAATAGCGGCTCCTGCAAAAGGTGCGTATACTTGCATAGGTGCTGGGTCGGATGCGTTAGCAGCCACAATCGTTGTATAGGCTAAAGCTCCTTTATCTTCTAAAACCTTTGCAATTCCTGCAACGGTAGACGCTTTTTGTCCTATCGCTACGTAAATACAATATACAGGCTCTCCTGCATCGTAAAATTCTTTTTGATTCAAAATGGTGTCAATACAAACGGTAGTTTTACCCGTTTGACGGTCACCAATCACCAATTCACGTTGTCCTCTACCTACGGGTATCATCGCGTCAATAGACTTGATTCCTGTTTGCAACGGTTCGTTTACCGGCTGACGGTAAATTACTCCAGGCGCTTTACGCTCAAGAGGCATTTCGTATAAGTCTCCTTCAAGAGCTCCCTTTCCATCAATTGGATTTCCAAGCGTGTCAACCACTCGGCCAACAATACTTTCTCCAACCTTGATCGAAGCAATACGCTCGGTACGCTTCACGGTATCTCCTTCAGAAATTTCTTTTGATGGGCCTAAAAGTACCACCCCTACATTATCTTCTTCAAGGTTCAAAACCATTCCTTCTAATCCAGAATCGAAACGAACTAATTCTCCATACTGAGCATTAGAAAGTCCATAAACACGTGCGATTCCATCTCCTACTTGAAGAACGGTTCCAACTTCATCTAGAGAAGCTTTAGCTTCAAATCCTGCGAGTTGGTTTTTTAAAATTGCTGAAACTTCAGCGGGTTTAATTGCTGCCATAGTATCTATTTAAGCGCTATAATTGGTTTGTGTCAATTCTCTTTTAAGTGTGTCTAATTTCTGAACTACACTTGCATTGTATTGTAAATCTCCTATGCGCAAAATAAACCCTCCTATGATGGATGGATCTACTACGCTGCTTAGGGTAAGCTTTGCTGAAGACAATTCTTTAGCTTTGCTCATTATTGTATTTTCTAAGGTTGCCGTTAGAGGAACTGCCGTGGTAACAAGTACAGTTTGTTTCCCTTGTTGAACTTGATAAATTGCGATGAACTGCTCCGCTACCTGATCCAGTAAATTGATTCGGTTGTTTGCAGCAAGTAAGTCTACCAGACGCTGACTGCCCTCAGAAAGGGAAGTAAATACCTTAGCAACTGTTTCCTTTTTGGTATCAACAGAAAGAATAGGGTTTTCCAAAAAGGCAATAAAATCTTTGTTTGCAGAACAAACCTCGACAATGCCTATCATGTCTTGCTCAAATGCATCGGCTGTACCCTGATCGAGTGCAATACTCAAGGCTGCTTTTGCGTAACGAAGTGCGGCACGGTTGTTTTTCATGGAATTATTTTACAGCAATTTCTTTAACCAATTGGGATACCAATTGCTCTTGAGTTGCTTTATCTTTCAATTCAGTTTGTATTACTTTTTCAGCAATATCAATAGACAGGGAAGCTACTTGACCTTTCAGTTCGTTGATCGCAGCTATCTTTTCATTTTGAATGGTTTCCTGCGCATGAGCTGTAATTTTATCTGCTGCAGCTTTCGCGTCTTCTTTCGCTTGATTTACGATTTGGACACTGGCTGTCTTTGCTTCTGCCAAAAGAGCATCCCGTTCTGCGCGAGCTTCTTTTAGAATTCGTTTGTTATCTGCTTGAACCGCTTCCATATCATCACGTGCTTTTTCAGCAGCACTCAAAGAATCTTTGATTGATGTTTCGCGTTCGTTTACCGCATCTAAAATGGGCTTCCAAGCAAATTTTTTGAGTAATAATAATAGCGCTACAAACAACAATGTTTGCCAGAAAAAGAGCCCTAAAGAAAATTCTCCTAATAATTTTTCCATTTTATAATTTTATGGTTTAATCAATACTTAAAATAAAGCTGCAACCAACCGTTGCAGCTTTAAAAACTGTTTTAGCTTACTGCAAAAAGTGCAGCAAAACCAATCCCTTCGATCAATGCAGCGGCGATTAACATCGCTGTTTGAATTTTTCCGTAAGCTTCAGGCTGACGTGCGATCGCATCCATTGCTGACCCACCAATTTTACCGATACCAATACCGACACCGATAACAACCAATCCTGCTCCTACCATTACTGGAATTTCCATAATTGTAAATATTAAATTAAACACTCTCATTAAAGAAACGCTTAATGCGCTTCCATTTCGTTGTGATGCTCATGCTCTTCTGAGGCAAAGCCAAAGTAAAGCGCTGATAACATCGTAAATATATAGGCTTGTAGCAATGCTACTAAAACTTCAATTAAAGAAATTGCAAAGGCTAATCCAAAGGACATTGGACTCCCTAACCAACTTTTAAAAATAAACATTAACCCGATCAAACTCATCAATACGATGTGCCCTGCTTGCATGTTGGCATACAGTCGAATTAATAAGGAAAATGGTTTGATGAAAATTCCTAAAACTTCAATCGGGATTAAGATTATATACAAAGGAATTTTAGCATACCACTTCATGGTGCTTCCTAACGGATCAAAAATATGAAGCCAGTAGTCTTTTGTTCCTGTTAAATTAGTCAATAAAAACGTTATTAGCGCTAAACACAAAGTAACCGCAATATTACCGGTAACGTTAATTCCTAGGGGAGTTAATCCCAACATGTTTAAAAACCATACAAAGAAAAATACCGTCAATAAAAAACTCATGTACTTACGGTATTTTTTTTCTCCAATGTTTGGGATTGCAATGTCATCTCGAATGTAAAGCACAATAGGCTCGAAAAAACGTCCCGCTCCCGATGCTATTCCTCCGTTCTTTGCATAAGAGTCTGCAAGGTTCTTGAATAAGAAAAACATCAGTAAGAAAGTAAACATAATGCTCACTACTCCTTTTGTAATAGAAAAATCTAAAGGAGCTATGTTGGTTGCGTGATGCTCTTCGTCGTAGGTAATCGTTCCAGAGGCATCTGTTTTATATATCTTGTTGTGGCTTATTGCGTAGTGGTTTCCTTCGACCTCAGCAACGGTTTCTCCATGGTGGAGTTTAGAGGAGGAAAATATTTTTAAGCCGTTGTCCCAAAGGATGATAGGGAGAGGAGCTCCAAAATAAACGTGTTCCCCTGCTTCGTTTGTGTAAGAAAACAAACTGAAATCATACGAATCTTGCAAGTGATGCATGATGTATTCTTTGATCTCCTTTTTTTGAATTTCCTTGGCAGAAAGATTCTCTTGATTTTGTTCGTTTTCCTTAGCGAATAGCCCCCCAGCGAAGAGTAATGCTATTAAAAATAAACTTTTTTTCTTAAGTAAAATCAAGGTTGTAGTTCTGCTCATTGTTTCTAGAAATGCGATGCAAATGTAATGCTTTACATTAAAAAGAGAAACTCTTACCTCTTATATTTTATTTAATTTTTGAACTAAAATTCCGGTTTCCAAAGACAAGCCTACAAAATAGGGAATAAAAAAGGTTAGAACTTCCATTTTTTCAACGACACCATCGGCTTTATAAGCCGGATAAAAAAGAACAAAAAATAAAATAAACTTGAATAAACTGATGCCCATAAACAAAAAGCTTACCCGGTCTTTATTCTTTTCAAAAACGTTTAAAAGTAGCCAAACGATCGAGGCTGCTAAAACAAAATTCGACACATAGCTCAGAGGCAATTGATGTTCCCAAAGTGGGAGGTCAAAAAGATATAAAATACTTAAATGCAGAAATAGCGTGATTCCGTATACAAGGGCAAAAAGAAATAAAAGGTTGAGCTTCAAGAGTCGTTTAGGTTTTTCGATTGGTTTTGAATAAGGACCAGAATGATCAGAATTCCAAAAGCAGAAAGTACCAAAGCCCAAAAATTACTTTGGGTGTTGAAGTACCCGTCTAACCATTGACCGCCTTTCACAGCAATATAAACTACCAAAGCAATTTGAATCGCCAGTGAGGAAAAAATAAGCCACCGATTAGGCTGTTTTTTCAATGCCTTTGTTGATTGATTTGACATCTGAAGAAGAACGCATAGAACACTTCGCGTTAAATATTGCTCCCGATTCTACGATGAGTTTTCCAATTACAGCTTCTCCTTCAAGTTGACTAGAGGTCTTCATAGTAAGGCTTTCTTTAACTTCAAGTTTTCCGTTAAATTTCCCTTCGATGTCTGCAAAAGAACAGATAATAACACCATTGATGACACCGTCTTTACCAATGACAACTTTCCCCGAAGTTTTTATCGATCCTTCTAAAGTTCCGTCAATTCGAAAATCTGCTTCTGAAACAATATCTCCAGTAATGATGGTGCTTTTTTCAATTCGATTGGGTTGTCCGTTGATTTCGTTATTTTTCATAATCTGTGTTTTTTTGTGTTGTATTCCAGCTTTTAAACAATTGAATCTCTTTGTATTGGGATGACAAAACTACAAATTTATTTGAAATTGCAGTTGAAAGTTCTGTGGGAGTTTCGCCTTGGGGTATCACTTCGAGGGTTGGCTGTTGCCTTAAATCATTAACTACAAGAAAAATATAGTCTCGGTCGTAAACCTCTAAAGACAGGTTTCCGTGGGGTATTCTGCCCGCTTCTAATGTCTGAGTAACTAGAGCAGTAAGTTGCTGAATCTGTTCTTGATTTTCTTTCAAAACAGGGAAAATCCATTTATAATTCAAATATACTTTAGGGGGATCTTCTGCTTGTTCTGTTGCAGCTATATACCCCAGTGTTTGTTTTGCCTGAGCAGCGGCCTCCGAATTTGGATAAAGGTCTATCAGGCCTTGTAGTTCTTTTTTCCAGGCTTCGATTCCGTCCAAACGTCCCGTTGCATTGGCCATCAAATGAGCCACCTTAGAAACCATGGGTGTGCCACTAAAAATCACAAGAAGATCGTCTCCTTGCGCTAAGACCTCTTCGTACTGCTGTTTTAAAAACAAGGCGTACAGGGCTTCGTATCGAATCGAGGGGGTCTCATTGGGAAGTAACTGAAAGTTTTCTGGATCTTTTATAATCCGTGCAAATCGAGATTCTGGGTATTTTTGTGTGATTTTATCTTCGTACACCAGCGCTTGCTTCGAGTCTTTTAGCGTATTCATTTTACACAAATGATACCAAGCGTTTAGTTCTTGGTTTTCAGAAGGACTATTGACCAGGAGACTCTTGAGGCGTTCGCTGGCTAAGTCGAAGTTTTTAAATTTTTCTTTGTATAAAATTCCCACTTCTAAATAGGCTTGATTTCTTAAAACAGATAGGCTATCTAAGAGCGTTTGATCGGTCGGAAGAAGATCGACATAGGCTTGAGCATTTTCTTTTACAATGAGTATATTGTCATTGGTGCTGTTGGTTTCTCCTTCCTCAGAAACAAAAGCACCATTCAAAGATTCCAGACTGTTCCAATTATCCGCATTGGGTCGGTTTCCAAAATCAGAAGCGAAAGCTTGTTTCCCAAGTATAACTAAATTCTCGTTGTAAAAATAAAACTGTTTTCCGTTCGAACGGTTCAACACATTGAACAGCGGTTTCTTTTCTAACTCTATTTTCGCTAATTCTTTTGCTCTTTTAGAATCAATCGCTTTTTGATAAAATGCCAGTTGCTCTTCTGGAATCATTGCGGCAAGGGTAAGAATACTATCCGTTTCACGTATGGTTTTTTCAAAACCTATTACCTCTTGCAGCCCTTCTCGTTCTTGTAAAACAATTGTCTTTTGCCTACTTTCTTGTGGGAATTGACTCAAGAGACTATCCAAATAAGCCCCCGTATCTACATAGCTTCCTCGGACAAAAGCATTGTCTGCTAAATCGCGGTAATTTTGTCGCCTAGTGGGTGGGTCAATCCCAGGGGCTTTTAATGATTTATTGTAAAATTGTTTTGCCAAACTGTCCCGCCCCTTAGAAAGGTGATATTGGGCCATTTGACGGTATATTAAGTGGGTGAAGTTTTCATTTTCAAAAGCAGCACTCAATTTTTCAAGGGCTTTTTCTGGGCTTTCCCCGCTGCGTTCTGCCTGTATTCGGAGGGCGTTCAGCTTTGCGTGCATCCAATATAACCGAGGGGCTTTTCGTTTTAAATCGACAATGGAGTTGAATGCTAATTGCGCAGAGTCTTTTTGGTTCAACTGATCAAAAAGTTGCGCTTCAATAAAACGATAACGGGTTTGAATGATTCTTTTTGGTTCAAATGCAGCGGCTCTTTGGATGTACTTTAGCCCAGAATCAATTGATTGTGTATTCAAGAATGCTTGAGCCAAAGTTGCGTTGACAGCAGCAAAGAGTTTATTTTTTTTTGGAATATTATTTGCTAAAGGCTTTAAGTTAGACACCACCAATTCGTCATTTCCAAGACGAAGATTTGTTTTTTCTCTCCAAAGTTTGCCTTCATAAAAAATGTCCGTATCGGAATTCAATCCCAAAAGAAAATTGAAGGCCTCCAGTGCAGGTAAAAAACGACGATCGTAATACCGTGCTTTTCCTAGGAGTAAATAGGCTTTGTGAATTTGATCATTCTTTTGTTGTCCATTGAAACTCATGGAGTGTTTCTGAATGGCTTTTACAGCTTTTTCTTCTGCTCGAATAAAACTGGGGATAGAGGCCGTTGCGTTTTCATCCTCTCCGTCAAGGGTAATCAATTCTACAGGAAGTATCGTTAAAAAATTATCCTGAGCTTGACTAGCAAGAATCGCTGATCCAATGTCTAATGCTTCTTCTCCATTAAACAAAACGTTGAATTTAGTATTCAGGCTATGGTATTCTCTATTCAAAAAACGGTCTTTTTGTGTAGAGCAACTCCCAATCCCAAATAGGACAAGGCAAAAAATACTAAATTTTAATCCGGTTTTCAATTGTAATTTGATCTATACTAGTAACTTAAATTATAAGGTTTTAGTATATCCCTAGGCAGAAAAATAGTCTTCTAATTCTTGGAGTGTTTTGGCTGTGGTTTCCTTATCCATGATTACAGCTCCGCGTTCGAGTAAAACAATGCGGTTACAAACATCCGTGACGTGGTTTAGATCATGGCTCGAAATCAACAACGTAAGTTCTCTTTTTTCTGTTTCTGCCTTAATGAGTTGCTTCAATCGAATTTGAGTAGTCGGGTCGAGATTAGCAAAGGGTTCGTCCAAAATAACCACTTTAGGATTACCAATAAAGGTTGCAATAAGCCCAACCTTCTTTTGGTTTCCTTTAGAAAAGTCCCGTAAATATTTTTTCTGATTTAAAATTTCATCATTAAAAAAATCAACATAGGTTTCTAAAAAAAGATCGACAGCAGCTTTATCAATACCTCTTAATTCACCCACAAAGTAAAAATATTCTTCAGGGGTAAGGTAACCAATCAAAAAAGAGTCGTCGATGAATGCGGATGTAAACGTTTTCCATTCCTCGCTTTGAGCAACAGCTATGTCATTCGAAATGATCTCACCCGTTGATGTTTTTATTAAATCTAAAAGGATGCTAAAAAAAGTGGTTTTCCCAGCACCGTTATTTCCAACAAGTCCAAAACATTGACCTTTTGGGATTTCGAGTTGCTCAATGTTTAAAACGGTAGTTTCACCGTACGATTTTGTAAGAGAAGTCGCTGTAATCATATGTTTATTTTTGGCTAAAGGCATTTAACATTTCGTGTTTTTCTTTTGCAAAGAGTTTCACCATTTGGGCTAAAATTTGGTTTTTAAAAACAATCCCTAAAACCCCACTAGCGGCTAACGTTAGGTAGCCTGCGGTTTCATTAAAGAAGGATGCTGGAATGATGTAAAGCAAAACGGGAAGAACCATTTTAGGGATGATCATCAAAAATAGTTTCCCTGAAAATGCTTGGGTGTTTTCAAAGGCTTTTGCCTTTACGTTGAGTTTTAATGGTTGTTTATTCAGTAAGCCTCCATATAATGTAATCCAGGTTCCAAGGCCAACATTAAAGGCTGCCCCGGAGAGGATGAGGAGATAAATTTTGATTCCAAAATACAAATAGGGTAAGGAGAGTACCGTAGAAACAACAATAGCAAATGTCATGAGACGCCATTTGGAATCTAAGTATTTTTTATAGGATAGGTTTTGGCTCATCAAAAAGGCATAATATTCGCTGTCCCAAGCTGGAACATAGCTCCCATAGGTAAGTAAAAAACCCCCTGATATAAAAATAGAAGCGAATACCAACATTGCTTCGGGTTGGTTGTCTTGGGTGAAAAAGAATAATCCATAAAAGAGGAAAAGGAAAGACATCAAAACAATGTTTCGAGGTCGTACATTCCGTATAATAAGCCGAAGGTCATTTTTTAGAAAAAGGGCGTGACTCCCAAAAACATCCAAAAAGTCATAACGCCCAGCATTTGCAACTTCTTTTTTTGCTGCAAGAGAACCTTCTAAGTTAAGGTTGTTTTTTAAAAAATTAAAGGTTATTTGATACAGTAAAACAAAGATACCAAGCGGAACTAAAACCCACAAAGGCTGCGTTATTAATGCATCAAAAAAGTACCCCACCGCGCGTAGGATTTCGATATCCAAATAGCTTTCTCCAAGGTAGAGGAGGATTAGTAAAACTACAAAGCCGGCTAAGGCTAAATTGTTTTTATTGGCTAAAAAAGAAATGAAGTTTAGACAGAGAGAAAATGCCGTAACGGCTACCCACCAAAAAATAACCTGATCGAGAGCGTAATCGTCTTTGAGCATGGAAATACTAATCGGCAAGTAAAGTAAAACAGGAATTGCATTGTATACTGACAACAAGGAGCGGAACAATACGTTGCGAATGATTCGTTTTTTGGGGATCGAAAGCAATAAGAACGATTTGATTTCTGTTATAGGAAGCTGCTGTAAAAAATACCGAATGATCAGTTCAAAAATAAAAATCAGCACCAAAACACTGTTGATGATGGAAATAGGGTCGCGTTCGGGAAACTGGTCACTCAAAATAGGGTAGACGACAATCCCTAAAAATAAAAGAGACCCTCCAAAATATAGAATGACAAAGCCCATCAGAATTTTTATGGCTAATTTGGCTTCCAATTGGGGGGCACGGAGGAATTTTTTACGACTGAGCTGAAACAAAGATGTCGGCATATGGGTGATCTTTTACTTATTTGTATAATAAATATAAATAATGTTACAAATTGACGTGGAGTTCTTGAGGTTTTTTATTTTTGTAAAAAAACAATGGCTGCATTTCATACACTCAAAATCAACAGCATCAAGACCCTTACGAATGAAGCGTCCAGTATTGGTTTTGAAATTCCATCTTCTTTACAAGACCTGTTTCAATACCGCTCTGGACAATACATCAACCTAAAGGCGTCTATTGAAGGAGAAGAAGTGCGAAGATCCTATTCCTTGTGTTCGGCACCATCAGAGGGAACTTTAGAGGTTGGAATAAAACGCATCCCCAAAGGCCTCTTTTCAACCTATGCAACTCAAGGTCTTCAGGTCGGTGACAGTCTTGAAGTAAGTGAACCAGAAGGTCGATTTGTTTACAATACCGAAGCTAAAAATGTTACTGCTTTTGCAGCAGGAAGTGGAATTACACCCATCTTTTCGATTCTAAAATCAGCTCTAGAAGCGGGAAACGATACGCACTTTACCTTAGTGTATGGAAATAAAACACCCAAAGAAACCCTCTTTTATACCGAGTTAAAAAATCTAGAAGCAACATATCCTAGTCAATTAAAAATCCTTTGGATCTTCAGTCAAGCAAATGAAGAAGGGAGTCGCTTTGGGCGAATCGACTCCAGTATTGTAAACTATGCCCTCAAAAATACGGGGCAACTTTCTACGGCATTTTACCTCTGCGGACCCGAAGCCATGATTATGGAAGTAAAAGATACTCTTTTGAAAAATTCCATTGAAGAGGCTCAGGTATATTTTGAGCTTTTTACGGCTTCAAAAGCTACTGAAGTTGCAGCACCATCAGACGGTGCTTTAGGAGAAGTTACTATAGAAATTATTGCAGATGATGCTACCAACACCGTAAAAGCAGCGGCTAGTAATACCCTCTTGGATACGGCATTGAATGAAAAGATTGATGTGCCATATTCCTGTCAGGGGGGCGTTTGTTGTAGTTGTATTGCTAGGATAACCGAAGGTTCTGCAACCATGGCAAACAATCAGATTTTGACCGACGAAGAGGTCGCAGAAGGTTTAGTCCTTACTTGCCAGGCAGTACCAACTTCAGCAAAAGTAGTAGTTAATTACGACGAGGCATAAACCACAATTTATTTGTGGTTTCGAAATTGGTTGTAGGTTTCAAATAGTTTTTGTGCAGCAGTAGTAATACTCCAGTGGTCTACAATAGTCTGCCGTGCTGTTTTGGGGTCTATTTTTTCAGGCGTTTGAATCACCTCTTCTAGAATCGTTCGCAGTGCTGTAATCGATCCTTTGGGATACAAAAATCCGTCGACTCCATGGGTAATTACCTCAGAATGTATTCCAACCTGTTCGGTTGCAACAGTAGTACTCCCACAGGCCATCGCTTCTATACAGACCAATGAGAACCCTTCGGAATAAGAAGCGACAACAACAGCAGTGCTCTCTTGGTAGTAGTATTCTATTTGGTTGGTTAGAGATACAAATTGAATTTGATTTTCGACTTGAGCAGCAGCCGCTATTGCTCGAATTTCATCAGCGTAAGCTGGTCGATCAATGGTACCGATGAATTGAATTTCCCAATTTGGATTTTGTGAAAGGAGTGGAGCAATTGCCTCCATCACATCCCGTTGCCCTTTGGCTTTTCGGATTCTTCCAACGACACTGATTTTTCTTGGGTTGGTTGCCCTCTTTTTGATATCATACGTTAGCCAATCGGGATCTACACCGTGCCCAATAACCGTACTTTTTAAATTTAAATTTTGAGCCATTGTTTCGCTTAAACTGATGCATTGATCTGCCTTAGACATCAAAAAATTAGTTAAGCCAGAAGGGGTAGACTCTGCGTGTCGTGTTCGCAATAAAAGGAAGCTTGCTCCCAAAAGACGGAGAAATAAAGCCAAGAGCATTTCATTGTTTCTGTGGGTATGTACGATGGTTTTCTTGTCAGAATACAGAAGCCGTAAAAGCTTAAAAAAGGATATTTTGTATTTAGAAATTCCGTAGCCAAAGACCTTTGTTTCTTCCAATACATTCAAGGGTTCTACTATGGTCTCAACACTACGGGTAACGCCTGTGGTTTTAAAATGAAAATGAAAATGAATGATCATAAGCGTTCGAATTAATTGAAAATGGAAAGAATTTGATCTTGAAAGATAATCCCCAAGCAGCAAACAAAAAAGAGTTCAACTGGCCATTTTTGAGTAAAACTTTCAAAATACTGTGTTGACAGAACCGCAATTATCATCAGCACAGAAACCCATGAAATTAAATTTCCTTCGCCACCAAACACCGTAATAGCCAGAGCAGAAACCAAGAGTAAAATCATACTATAAATATTGTCCTTGGTTTTATAGCTGTTGCGTAATAATCCTTTTAAATATTGGAATACAACGACCATGGAAGTAAGTAATACGAAAAAAAAGCCCGAGTTATCTTCAAGTTCTTTGCCCCATAAGAAGGAAAAATTCAATGGTGCAAAATCAGTAGTTTCCCAGGAAGGAAAGGAAGGAATCAAAACAAGCAGCATCATCCAAAGCAGGGCTACACAAAAAGCAGGAAGAAAGAATAGAACTGTGTTTTTATAATTCAATTGTCCTTTAAAAGCGAGGACTGAGAATAGGGTTAGAGGAAAACAGAGAAAATCTACTTTAAATAAAACAGCAAACACAAGCCAAAAACCTGCATTAAAAACCCCTTTTCTGGAATGAGCACTTCCATCTACTTGTATGATTTGTAAAAAACTAAACCAAAAAAACAGCGCGGCAAGCCAAAGCCAAATATCCCATTTATCGATTGGTAAAATCCAAAAGAATAAAGCAAAGACAAGGAGGTGATAGCTCCCTTTTCTAAATAACATTTGCCTTCTTACGGTCCAGTCTACAGACAAAAGGCTAATAACCGCAAGGATGCTGATTACAATGGTTCTAAAAATATTCCCTCCACTAGGGTTTTGTTCTTCTATAATATTATGGTGCCAAAACACGGCAGCAAGGAGTACTGAAAAAGCAATTAAATAACTCCAAAAAGAGGTTGTCCCAAAGACTCTTGTAAACATGGTTGTACTATTGGATCATATATTAATGGCCTTAAAGCTGTGCTTAAGGGTTCACGATATAAAGGTAAAACAATGTTCTTTACAGCTCGTATTTATTCCTGTAAATTCAAAATCTACATGCAAAGTAGACTCTGTTTTAAATGCTCTTGATTTATATGGCTTATCTTTGAACACTAATTAATTCCATATGTTAGACCTTACGGTTGTAATTGTAAACTATCGTTGCTGGGATATGCTTTCTAAATGTCTTGAAAGTTTAGACAAGCAGTCGCTCCCCATAAAGAAGGTTGTAGTCGCAGATAATTTTTCAAACGACGGTGTTCTACCCTCTTTTAAAGAAAAGTTTGCTTGGGTGCACTGGGCAGAAGAGAAAATCAATGGGGGTTTCTCCTACGGGTGTAATGCAGGCGCACGCTTGGCAGATACCGAATGGATACTATTCCTAAACCCAGATACTGAAATTCCAGCAAATTGCTTTGAAGGTTTACTCGCGCATTGCGAACAACAACCCGACTATAAACTGATCTCAATCAAACAAATCGATAGTAACGGTTCGGATTGCTATCCTTATGGAATTTTCCCCAACGCTTTTAATGTCCTTGGTCCTCTTCGAAGTTTGGAGCGTAACCTTTTTAAACGCGCTCAATCAAAATCAGTGATGAGTTCGGCTTCTGTAGGATATCCCGATTGGATTTCAGGTGCTTTTGTTCTTATGCGCCTAGAAGATTATAAAAAATTAGGCTCTTGGGACGAATTCTTTTGGATGTATTACGAAGACATCGACCTCAGCAAAAGAGCAGCACAATTGCAAATGAAACGTGTACTCCTAAACAATTGGCATTGTATTCACAACCACGGTGGAGCTTCCAGAAAAAACATCAGTACTAGGATTCTTACCAAATCTGAAGTTATTATTTCTTCGCATAAATACATTCAAAAGCACTTGAACGGTATAGCAAAGCTACTTGCCCATTGCCTTATTTTTACAACTAATTTTTTAGAATTAGGACTGTTTTCTCTGTTTTCAAAAGTAAAACGAGGCATGTTTAAAAAACTCCTCGGCTATTGGTTCGGAGCGAAGACCTAAACAAGTGTACTCTTTTTTAGACTAAATCAATCAAAAGCCTTGGATTCCCCTTTGCTTTTTATAAATTTACAACGAAATCTATATACTGATCCAATGAAAGAATTATTTGAAGCAATTGCGTGGTTATTTGAGAAGGTCTTGTTCTTACCGCATGACATCCTAAGAGAACTCGAATTAAGCAACTGGTGGTTGGCAAACATCATCAACTGGGGCTTTGCAATCGTGATCTTCTTGCTTTTAGTTTATTGGACCATCCAACTCAAGATTTTTAACGACAAAGGAGAAGAGAACAAAGATCCTTCTGCACACTCGTTTCTATAAATCGAATCCTAAATCTTTTCGGTAGTATATCCCATCAAAGTCAACTTTCTCTAATGTTTCGTAGGATTTAGACAAGGCTTCCTTGTGGTCTGCTCCAAAAGAAGTTACTGCCAACACTCTTCCTCCAGAGGTTTTTACAACTCCCGATTCCATTTGTGTTCCGGCGTGGAAAACGATGCTGTCTTCTACCCCTTCAATACCCGTAATTGTTTTTCCTTTTTCATAGGCTTCTGGATATCCTCCAGAAACGGCCATGATGGTGGTTGCTGTTCGAGGGTCTATTTGAAGTTGATGTTGATCCAGCGTTTGTGTTCCAACCGCTTGGAAAAGTACTACCCAATCGTTCTGAATTCGTGGGAATACAACCTCGGTTTCGGGATCTCCCATACGAACGTTATACTCAATCACAAAGGGCTCTTCACCAACCTTAATCAGCCCAATAAAAACAAAACCCTGAAAGGGTAAATTACTTTTCTGGAATCCATCCATAGTGGGTTTGATCACCCGATCTTCGATTTTCTTTATGAATTCGGCTGAGGCAAAGGGTACCGGCGAAATTGCTCCCATCCCTCCAGTATTCAATCCGGTATCGCCTTCGCCTATGCGTTTATAGTCTTTCGCCATCGGAAGGGTGTGGTAGTTTTTCCCGTCTGTCAAGACAAAGCAAGACAATTCTATTCCGTCCAAAAACTCTTCGATCACTACTTTTTGAGAGGCTGCTCCGAATTTTTTTCCAACCAACATTTGGCGTAATTCGTCTTGTGCTTCGGCAAGGTCCTCTATAATCAGAACGCCTTTTCCGGCGGCTAAACCATCTGCCTTAAGCACAAAGGGGGGCTTCATTGTTTCTAAAAAACGACAGCCATCTTCTACTGTTTCGGCAGTAAAACTAGCGTACTGAGCTGTAGGAATGTTGTTGGCTTTCATGAATTCTTTGGCGAATTCTTTACTCCCCTCTAAGGTTGCAGCAGCTTGCTGTGGGCCTATTACAATAATCTCTTGCAGTTGTGCATCTGCCAAAAAGAAATCGTGAATCCCATTGACCAAGGGGTCTTCTGGACCAACAATAACCATCTGCACGCTGTTGTCGAGTACAGCTTGTTTGATGCCTTCAAAGTCGGTTACACCAAGGGCTAGGTTGGTTGCGATTTTGTGGGTGCCTGCATTTCCAGGGGCAACAAAAAGTTTCCCGCAGTTTGGGCTTTGTGCCAATTTCCATGCAATCGTGTGTTCGCGTCCGCCGCCGCCAATGATCAAAATATTCATCTGTTTCTTTTTAACTCGGCAAAGATAAAAAGTCTCGAGGAATCAAAGGCGGTATTTGTGGGAAAGAAAAAAGGGGTGGGTCTTAGGAAGGGGTGGGAGTTTTTTGTAGGGTTTGGTGGATGGTTCGCATTTCTCAAGCATCTAGATTATTAAACACAAACGCCCTATGGTTTTTATACATTGTTCCCTGGCTGGCTTTCACACGCAAACTCGCTAGCGTTGGCAATTCCGTTATGCCATTAAATTGTAGCTTTCACTTGGCGGAAATAATAACTCGATTCCTTTGGGTTTGATTTTGAACAACGGACATTTTTATAAATTCCTATTTAATTCTGATTTTTGTTTTGAGTCAGCGTTGGGAAAAAGCAGATTGAAAAAGAGGATGCGAATGCAATTTTTTCATAAAGCATATCCGATTTGTGGGTTGAATACAATTCAAATCTAAAAAAACGTGATGACAAAAGCAAGTCAAGGTACTTGCAATTAGTGTTTTGCACACAGCAACAGGCTGCCTTTCGCTATGGTCTTGGCT
>Ga0209119_1000480_pt1 | contig 40444 bp, 33 predicted proteins | sample COG_03_FD_184747 | JGI IMG/M metagenome (GOLD analysis project Ga0209119, IMG submission 184747) | Pelagic Microbial community sample from North Sea - COGITO 998_met_03 (SPAdes) (version 2) | ecosystem: Environmental > Aquatic > Marine > Neritic zone/Coastal water | place: Helgoland, sampling...
GCAAGCGGGCTTATATGATGGCAGCCCAAGAACCAAAGAAATTGTATATATCATGATTGCGCAGCGTGCTGCTAGAGGTTTAGGCTCTTTATATGCGCATGCCAATGAAATGACAATGGAAGCAGCTGGCGCTATTCATAGCGAATACACGCCACGCGGTTGGATGAAAACCGAAAAAGAGTTGCTTATTTTTGAGCAGCACTTATATTTACGTCAACCTGGTTACGGAACGAGTTATATTTCTGGTAAATATTTACTTGAGAACACGCTGGCGGATTTTGCACGTTTACAAGAATTAAAAGGTGAAAAATTTGTAGTGAAAGACTTTTTTAATACGCTAAATAGTATCGGAAACATTCCCATGTCATTGGTGCACTGGGAAATGACTGGCGAAAATAAAATAAACAAAAATTAATAAAAAATTATTTAATATTATTACTTTACTAAACATTTTATATTTATTATGAATACCTCCATAGAAACGTATATTGTTGACGCCTTTACAAACAAACCTTTTAAGGGAAATCCCGCTGCAGTTTGTATTTTAGATGATCTCTTATCCATAAACCAAATGCAATCCATTGCCAAAGAATTTGGACTTTCTGAAACGGCATTTATATCTAAAACGAATACTCTAAACAGCTATTCGATACGTTATTTTTCTCCAGCAATGGAAATTCCGCTTTGCGGGCATGCAACGCTTGCTGCTTCAAAAGTTCTTTTTGAAAAGAACCCAAAAATGGAGACAATTAATTTTAAAACCATTCAGAATTTAGAATTGCTGATTAAAAAAAAGGGAGTCAAAATTGAAATGGAATTCCCCGTATATGACACCATTCCACAAAAAGCACCCGAAGGATTATTGAATGCTTTGGACCTAAAACAAATAGTAAATAGCGAATATAATTCTGAAACAAATATTCTTTTACTTGAAATAGAATCTGTCGTGCAATTACAAAATTTATCACCCGATTTTGAAAAATTAAAACGATCTCATCAGTCCATAAACGGTGTTTTGGTGACAGCTATTTCTAATAAAAATGACTTTGATTTTGAATCGAGATACTTTTGGCCTTGGAGCGGCACAAACGAAGACCCAGTAACAGGCGCCACACATACGTTTTTGGCAAAGTATTGGAGTACACGACTGAACAAAACGAAAATGAATTCGTTTCAGTGTTCTGAACGGACAGGATTTATGGCAGTAGAACTCATAAGTGATGAAAAATTAGTCCTAAAAAGTGAAGCCCAGATTGTCTTAAAAGGGAGCTTTAGACTCTAAGCCTAAAATTAATAAAAACACGCTTTATCCCTACCCATACATCTTCACTCGCAGTTCCTTAATCTTAGGATCTTGCATATACTCATCAAAGGTTGTATAACGGTCAATAATCCCCTTAGGCGTCAGCTCAATGACTCTATTTGCTAAGGTTTGTGCAAACTCGTGATCGTGGGTTGTAAACAACACCGTCCCTTTAAAGTTTTTTAAAGAATTATTAAATGCTGTGATGCTTTCCAAGTCCAAATGGTTGGTAGGTTCGTCGAGCATAAGTACATTAGCACGCATCATCATCATACGGGAAAGCATACAACGCACTTTTTCTCCTCCAGACAGAACATTAGATTGTTTAAGGGCTTCTTCTCCACTAAAAATCATTTTTCCTAAAAACCCACGAATATGAACTTCTTCGCGTTCTTCTTCGGTTTTTGTCCATTGTCGCAACCACTCTACTAAATTCATAGGTTCCTTAAAATAACTGCTATTATCCAATGGCAAATAGGATTGAGAAGTCGTTACGCCCCAAAGAAAATCACCGTTTTTAGCATTAATATTACCTTTAACAATATCATAAAACGCAGAGCTAGCTCTGGAATCTTTGGAGTAGATCACTACTTTATCGCCTTTGTTTAAGTTAAAATCTATCTTAGAAAACAAAGTTTCTCCATCGAGATCAAATGCTAATTTGTCAACATTCAATATCTGGTCGCCGGCTTCGCGATCACGCTCAAAAATAATGGCAGGGTAGCGTCTGCTAGAAGGGCGAATGTCTGCCACATCTAGTTTATCAATCATTTTCTTTCGACTTGTAGCTTGTTTGGACTTTGCCATATTGGCCGAAAAACGACGAATAAATTCTTCTAATTCTTTCTTTTTATCTTCAGATTTCTTGTTTTGTTGTGCCCGTTGTCGTGCAGCAAGTTGAGACGACTCATACCAGAATGTATAGTTTCCTGAGAAATGGTTTATTTTATTAAAGTCGATATCTGAAATATGAGTACAAACGGCATCCAAAAAGTGACGGTCATGCGAAACAACAATTACACAGTTGTCATAATTTGCCAAAAAATGCTCTAGCCAAGAAATGGTTTCATAATCCAAATCATTGGTTGGCTCATCCATAATTAAAACATCTGGATTTCCAAAAAGCGCTTGTGCCAATAAGACACGTACTTTTTGCTTACCGTCCAAATCTTTCATTAGCGTATAGTGGTAATCCTCTTTGATCCCTAAATTAGAGAGCATAGAAGCCGCATCACTATCGGCATTCCAACCATTCATTTCTTCAAATTTCACTTGAAGCTCTCCAATACGATCCGCATTTTTATCTGAATAATCATTGTATAAAGCATCAATTTCTGCCTTAATTTTAAACAGCGGTTTGTTGCCAATAATCACAGTTTCTAAGACGGTATTTTCGTCATACAGGTTGTGATTTTGTTCTAAAACTGACATCCGTTTACCTGATTCTAGACTTACGTGTCCAGATGTAGGTTCTTGAACACCCGCTATGATTTTTAGAAATGTGGATTTCCCAGCACCATTGGCGCCAATAATTCCATAGCAATTGCCGGTATTGAAAGAGGTGTTGACTTCATCAAAAAGAATCCGTTTTCCAAATTGTACTGATAAGTTTGAAACTGATAACATGCTTAAAATAATTTTTGCAAAAGTAAATAAATCAATCTACCAATCAAATTAAACCAGCTCGTAATTTAACAACGCCTTAACAAGATTAAATCCTATCATAGCTTACTTTTGAAACGCTCGGTATATTATTCGTTAGATATTTATTAAAATGAAATCAATTCACCTTCTTTTTGTGCTTTTATTTGTTGTGGGCTGTAAAAACAGTGACCAAGTAGCTAGTGCAGTTTTTATTGGAGGAGATATTATCAATCCAAGCAATAATTATGTGGTGTTATATGATACGCAAAATCGTATTGACACTTTATACCTGAATTCTGAAAATCGATTTTTATATCATTTTACGGACTTCAAACCAGGGATTCATTCTTTTGTGCATGGCGGAAAACACCAGTCTATTTTACTAGAAGTGTCTGATAGTATCATGATGCATATTAATACCCATGATTTTGACGAATCGATTGTTTATAACGGGTTTGGTGCTAAAAAAAATAACTACCTCATTAATTTATTGTTAAAACTAGAGAAAGAGGATAGTCAAACAAACGAATTTTACGAGAAATCTCCAGAAGAATATTACCAAAATATTGAAACATTAATTACACAAAATATTTCCGAACTGGAGTTGTTTTTGAAAACAAATCCAAATTCTGAACTTTTTAAAAAAATTGCTATTGCCAGTATAAAATACCACTATTTTATGCGAAAAGAACTCTATCCCTATCGTCATTTTGGAAAAAATAATTTGACAAATTTCAAAGAGATTCCTTCTCATTTTTATGATTTTAGAAAAGAAATCGTTTATAATGATCTTGATTTAAAGGACTTTTACCCTTACTATAATTATTTATTTCCTCATATTAATAACCTCGCTTTAGAGCAACTAATCCTATCAAAAGAAGGGTTTAATTTAGACGATCATAAATTAGAGTATACAATTAGAAAATTAGAACTTATTGATAGTTTAGTGACTAAAACGATGATTAAAAATAACTTACTAAAATATACCACACGAAACTTTATTTCCAATTCAATTTCTATTGATCAAAGTTATATTTTATATCAGTCATTTTTGGAAAAAAGTAGTAATGACAAGGATAAGAGGTATATAAAAAATTTATTTAAAAATGCGCAAGGATTACAACCCGGTTTTCCGCTCCCTCCTATTGAAGTAATAAATAATAAAAATGAAACCCTAAATATCAATACGATATTTGACAAAACAAGTGTTATTTATTTTTGGGATAATGCCAGTCGCTATCATTTTGAGAACAGTCACATCAAGGTGAAGACCTTACAAAAAATGTATCCAAATATAGATTTTATAGCGATTAACATAAACGCTATGCATACCAACGTCTGGAAAAACATGATCTATGCGAATCGATTTAAAATTGATAATGAATATCGGTTTTCTGACCCGTCTTACGCTAAAAAACGTTTGGCAATCAACTATATTAAAAAAATAATAATTGTTGATAAGGAGGGTGTTATATTGAATTCTACGGTCGATTTATTTGCCCCTGAATTTATAAAGTTACTTAGGCAATACGACTAAAAAAAGCTGAAGTTTCCTTCAGCTTTCAATTTTATATCTAAAAAGTTAATCGCTTAATTCCCTTTTTTATAGTCTTCTAAAAACTTAGCTAAACCACTATCTGTTAATGGGTGTCGCAATAAGCCTTCAATAGAGCTTAAAGGGCCTGTCATGACATCAGCGCCAAGTTTTGCGCAATCTATAACATGCATCGTATGACGCACAGATGCTGCAAGAATTTCTGTTCCAAAGCCATAGTTATCATAAATCAGACGAATCTCTGCAATTAAGTTTAAACCATCTGTAGAAATATCATCCAATCGTCCAATAAATGGCGACACATAGGTAGCTCCTGCTTTGGCGGCTAATAACGCTTGTCCAGCAGAAAACACCAAGGTCACGTTCGTTTTGATCCCTTTGTCACTGAAATATTTACAGGCTTTTACACCATCTTTAATCATTGGAAGTTTTACTACAATTTGAGGATGTAAAGCGGCTAAAGCCTCCCCTTCTTTAACCATTCCGTCAAAATCAGTTGAAATAACTTCTGCAGACACATCACCGTCTACGATATCGCAAATGGCTATATAGTGATTCAAAATATTTTCTGAACCCGTAATTCCTTCTTTAGCCATTAATGATGGATTGGTGGTAACTCCATCAAGAACACCGAGGTCTTGAGCTTCTTTAATTTGATCTAAGTTGGCAGTATCAACAAAAAATTTCATAATTTTTTTTGGTTTAAATTAATTGTCACAAAATTAATACATTATTAGAGTTAGACAACTGTTATTAAAATAAGTTATCAAATATTATAAAATCGACATAAAAGTTTTTCATACCACAAATCGGGAAGTATGCGTTTAAGCACCACTGAAAACTTTTGTATAAACGCTCCTACTTTGTAATGAATTTTTGGGTTTTTAGTGGTGATGATTTTATGAACAACCTTTGCCATAAGCAAAGGGTTTTCTCCAGAATCTACATGTGAATCCATCATCTCTAAAGTAATTCGGTAAGATTCTTTATAAGGAGAGTTTTCTAATACTGCTGCGTGGTATCGTCCTGCAGCGATATTAGTGGCAAAATCACCAGGCGCAATGTTACTCATCTTAATATTAAATGCTTTAAGCTCCATACGGTAGGATTCCGTTATCAATTCTAACGCACCCTTACTCGCACTATAGACGCCTCTAAACGGCAATCCCATATAGCCTGCAATTGACGTAATGTTTAAAATTAATCCAGATTTTTGAGCACGCATAGAAGGTAATACGGCATTTATCATGTTGATAGGACCGAATAAGTTAGTTTCAAAGTTACGCTTCATTTCAGTCGTAGGAATTTCTTCTAAAGGACCCGTTATTCCAACACCAGCATTATTGATCAACACATCAATGCGCCCCGATTTAGAAATCATCTCTGATACACAAGAGTTAATTGACGCTTGTTGTGTAACATCTAGTTTTATAAGTGGAAACTTGGAACCTGAAAATTTCTCAGGAAATCGGCTGGTGCCATAAACAGTAAATCCTTTGTCGGTAAGGTACTCCCCTATAGATTTTCCAATTCCTGAAGATCCCCCTGTAATTAAAACAACTTTTGTCATTGAATTTGATATTATATGGAGATAAAGATAGGGAGATTTGTGGAAACTATGGGGTACAAAAAATGGCAAGCTACCTACATCACACTGCTACGACCATCTACCTTTGCTGCGTTCCCGCCCTGGAGGATTCAACAGGAGCTAGTTGTGTAGGACTTGCCGCCGCAAAGATACAAAGTTTATATATTCACGCAATGATTTTTTTAACTGAATATAAATAAATAAATTGCTAAAAATTAAATCGCACTATGCATTCCTACAAACTACTGACTTTCATCGGATTTAGCCTTTTATTAGCTGCCTGTGGAAATAACGTTAGCTCTAAAAAATCAAACTTCTCTATTAAAATCAATAGTGATTCGAGTATTATTTCAAATGCTGAAACCCTTACAATAGAGCTTCTTAATCCAAAAAATATTGCTTTTGATTCTATTCAATTGACGATGGATACCAAAAAAATTACATCAACTGTTGAACTTGCTGCACTTCCTCTGGGTGAAAAACTCATTAAAGCAAAGATTTTCTATGACTCAAAATTTGAAGTTGCACTGAAAAAAGTCATTGTTGTAAACGACGTGGCACCTAAACTGTATACTTATGAAATCGTAAATACCTATGCGCATGATATCACGTCTTATACCCAAGGTCTTGAATTTTATAAAGGAGCGCTTTATGAGAGTACGGGACAGTATGGCGAATCTAAACTTCGAAAACTCGACTATAAAAATGGAACCATTCTTAAAAACATCAACTTAAATAAAGCCTATTTTGGTGAAGGGCTTTCTATTTTAAATGATAAAATTTATCAATTAACATGGAAAGAAGGTCGTGGTTTGGTGTATGATGTCAATCGTTTTGAGGAAATCGAAACCTTTAATTATGGACAAAGTAAAGAAGGATGGGGGCTGTGTAATGATGGTCAACAGTTTTATAAGTCAGATGGGACTGAATATTTATGGATCCTAAATCCATCCACACTCGCGGAAGATGGATATATTCAAGCATATACCAATAAAGGGAAATTGACCAACCTCAATGAGCTTGAATGGATCGACGGGAAGATTTATGCAAATCGCTATCAGAAAAATGGAGTGGCCATCATCAATCCAAAAAATGGAGCGATCGAAGCTGTTATCGATTTTAAAGCCTTGAAAAAGAAAGTAACCAAACATCAGGGATTGGATGTCTTAAATGGAATGGCTTACAACCCAGAAACGGAGACTTTGTTTGTTACAGGAAAACGTTGGGATAAATTATTTGAAGTTAAAATCATTAAAAATTAATGACCGTATTTGAAGTGACTCATACCGTTATTTCTGACGATTTAGACGACTTATTACATGTGAATAATGTCCGCTATGTGCAATGGGTTCAAGATATTGCGAAGGCACATTGGGGCGCTGCCACGACTCCACTTCAACAACACGATAATGTGTGGGTGTTAGTGAGTCATCACATCGATTATATGTCTGCCGCCAAACTCAACGATGAAATTCACCTCAAAACCTACGTCACACGTTCTGAAGGCGTCACTTCGACACGCATCGTTGAGATGTATCAAAAAGGCAGCGAAAAACTGATTGTCAAATCGGAAACTACTTGGTGTTTATTGGATGGACTCCGCAAAAAGCCAAAACGAATCACTGCTGAGATTGCTGATATATTTCGTTAATTTTAGTTTAAATATGTGTTAACAAGCTCTTAATCCGTATAATTGAATTGTTCGGATTGTTTTATTTTGGGTTAAAACCCATCTTATGCTAAAGCTAATAAGTTTCTTTTTTTTTATTGTGCCGTTTTTTGTTTCATCACAAACAGTGATCGGAAAAATATTTAGCACTCAGTCGACTGCCAAAAACGTAACTGTTAATAATAAGTCACAAGGTTATACAAGCTATTCAGATGAGAATGGAGATTTTAAAATCCTAGCAAACATTAATGACACCCTTGTTTTTGAATCCATCCTATATAAAAGAAAAGAAATTATATTAAAACAAAATTATTTTGATGATGTATTGGTTGTAGAGTTAAAACAACTGTTAAATGAACTTGATCAAGTCACACTAAGTACGGTTCAAAGAAATAAAGCGTTTGATGAAAAAACACATACTTCAGGCTTAAAGGAAAGTATAAAAACAGATATAAAACTGGATCCCTATAAATATACTAAACCAAATCCAAATATGAATTTTGTAGCTATTATTGGATTGATTGCCAAACTGTTTAAAAAAAATAAATTAAAAAACAAGACTTCCATAAAACGAATCAATCATAAACAATTAGACTCCTTGTTCCAAAAAGATCTAGTGTTTAACAACGAATTTCTAACTAAATCCTTGAGTATTCAAACGGAGCATGTTCAATTGTTTTTTAGTTACTGTGAAGCTAAAGAAATCGATGTTGCTATGCTCAGCTCGTCTAAAAGGTTAGAGTTTATGGACCTAATATTTAAACTCAGTAAAGATTATTTGAAATTTATTAATGAATAAAATTCAGACCTACATACTATTCATTTAATTCAAAAGTTATATTTTTACGGAATCAGTTCAAAAACAGTTCAAAAACATGACACGCTCGCTTTATTTTATAATAAGTTTTTTAGTCCTCATTTGCTGGAGCTCTTGTCGTCAAGATTTTGAATTTACACCAAGTACAGGTACGCTTACTTTTTCAAAAGACACGGTGTATTTGGATACTATTTTTTCAAACATAGGCTCTAGCACTTATACGCTTAAAGTTTATAACAACAGTGATGATGATATTTTAATTCCTTCTTTAAAATTGAGCAATGGGCAAACGTCCAATTATCGCATGAATGTTGATGGCATGATAGGAACTGGAACCTTGATTGGGAAAGAATTTGAAAATGTAGAACTTTTAGCTAAAGACAGTATGTTTGTGTTTATTGAAACTACGATAGACATTCAACCTTTAGTCGCCAATGAAACACAGTTTTTATATACCGATGCGATTGAATTTGGAAGCGGGGCAAATACTCAAAAAGTAGAACTAGTAACTTTGGTGAAAGACGCCATATTTCTCTATCCAAATAAAGATGCACAAGGCATTATAGAAACCCTAAGGTTTGATGTAGATGGTGATGGTATCGAGGACGAAACCAACGTACAAGGGCGTTTTTTAGAAGATTCTGAATTAACGTTCTCTAATGAGAAACCTTATGTTATTTATGGATATGCGGCAGTCGAGGCTGGGAAAACACTTTTGGTAAACGCGGGTGCACGTCTGCATTTTCATGCCAATTCCGGGCTTCTTGTTACTAGCAATGCGTCTTTGCAAATTAACGGTTTACCGAGTTTAGATGCCGATCTTTTAGAAAATGAAGTCATTATTTCGGGCGACCGACTCGAACCTCTTTACGAGGATATTCCTGGTCAATGGCAAACCATTTGGTTGCTAGATGGGAGTACAAATAATAGCATTAACCATACAACTATTAAAAATGCAACAGTTGGTATTGTCAGTGATGGCAATCAGGACGATCCTACCAAATTAGTGATTACAAATTCACAGATTTATAATTCCAGTAATTTTGGGATTTTAGGAAGAGGATCTTCTATAAGTGCTGAAAATATTGTGCTCAATAACAGCGGTGTTTCCTCGTTTGCCGGCACTTATGGAGGAAACTATAATTTCGCTCACTCTACTATCGCCAACTATTGGTCCAATAGTTTTAGACAGTTCCCGGCGCTTTTACTAAATAATTTTATTGTGGATGCAGAAAATACGGTATATACAAACCCTTTAGAATCTGCAAATTTCACCAATTGTATTATCTATGGAAATGACAATCCTGAACTCTTATTAGAAAAAGAACCTTCTGAAGTTTTTAATTTTAAATTCACTAACAGTTTACTCTATTTTGATGATCCAACCGATTTTTACTCAGACGACCAATATGATTTTACGAATACAGAATACTATGAAAATGTAAGTTTTAATAACGATCCTTTGTTTTTAGACCCGTCTCTCAATCAATTGAATATTCCTCTTGGGTCTCCTGCTGAAGGGGCTGGAGTTTCATCTGGAAACTTAAACGTAGACATCACAAACACCCCACGTACGTCCCCACCTGATTTAGGGGCCTATAATGCAATTGAATTTGAAGACTAGAAAAATAGAGTCATTTGACTCTAGGAAACTTACGTCCCGTAATCATAACAACTCTCAGCTATCTTAATCAGATCATTTTCATCCTTATGAACCAATCGGGATTCCGATGTTATTAGCCTTGACCAATACCCCTTTTGTAAATCGCCTTTTAAAATTCTCTTTTTTATTACTAGCTCATTAGGATTTATCAGTGATTACATTACCCTAAATGTGCTATTCTTCCCACCCATAATATTTTTTATAGTCACTGTTTTTAGTATACCTAAATACACAACAGCAATTAAACATTACCTTATAAATCTTTAGATTTTCGGTTACATTCAATATAGATACCAAAAAAAGTTTACTTGCTTAGTAATAAAATAGTATATTTTTTGTAATGTACTCAGAATAAATACGACTATTGTTATATAATTATCAGTATATGAATACATTATAATAAAAAAAATATGGGCAAAAAACAACTATTTAAGTCAAAAAGTGTGAAATTTCTTACTATACTTTTTATTTTTATGAGCTCGCAATTGTTTTCTCAGATTACTAATATTGCACTCAACAAACCTACATCTCAAACTAGTACAGCATATGGTGCAGAATCCTCAAGAGCTGTGGATGGTAATACAGATGGAGATTTTGATAATGGTTCTGTAACACATACCATTGAAAGCGCACTAAGTGAAGGTGATCCTAATGTAAACGTTTGGTTGAGAATTGATCTAGAGGAAGCTTATGATATTACAAGAATAGAGGTTTTTAATAGAACCGATTCTAATAGTTCTCGTTTGGATGGCGCCAAAATATTTGTGGGATATATTACCGATTCTGTTTTTGAAGATCAATTTGGAGAAGATTTAACAGGAACCCCTCATGCACAAGAGCGTTCGGTTTCCCCTGGTACTGTTTATGCACGCTATGTAACAATAAGGCTCTTTGGATACAGGAAAATACTTTCGCTGGCAGAAGTGAAAGTATTTGGTCAAAAACCAATATCATTACCAGCACCTACTCCAGCAGAGAATTTAGCACTAGGCAAACCTACATCTCAATCCACAACACTAACTGGTTTTGATTATGATGTAGGTTCTGAAAAAGCTGTCGATGGCAATTCATCGGGAGTTGGTGGAATAAATTTTACAACCGCTACTGATTTTGACGAAAACAACCCTTGGTGGAGAGTCGATTTAGGTGTAGAACAAGACATTACCCAAATAAGAATTTTCAACAGGGTTGATTGTTGTGGTGATGAATTAGAAGGCGCAAAGGTATTTGTCGGTATTATTGATAGTACCGATCCAACAGAATTTACTCAATTTGGGCAAGACTTAAATGGCTACCGAGCTCCACAAATGCTTACCGTTGCTGAACCCATTAAAGCACGATATGTAATGGTTCAAATTGAAAGAGATGATGCTGTTCTTAGACTTGCAGAAGTAGAAGTTTATGGAATTCAGGAAAAAAATATTGCACTTAACAAACCAACTTCACAAATAGATACTCATTTTGACGAGGGTGGTTTTTCTGGTGCTGATTTTTCTGCAAATGTTGCAGTTGATGGGAAAACAGATGGACTTTTTAGCGAATATAATCTTGATGCAATAACCCATACGAAGTTCGCTACTGATAAGCCTTGGTGGCGTGTCGATTTGGAATTTAGATATGACATAAAAAGAATAGAAGTTTTTAATAGGGTCGGTGGTGATAGTAACCGTTTGGGTGGAGCTGAAATACTCATAGGAGACACCCCAAGCGATAATTTTAGAGATTATACAGTGATAGGAACCCTTACAGGATCTGATACTGTCCAATCCTTTGACTTTCCTTCTGGAGTTTCTGGACGGTCTATTATGATTAGGTTACCTATTTCAGGGAATCAAAGAGTTCTGTCTCTTGCCGAAGTTCGTGCTTATGGAACATTATCAACGAATTATGAAGTCAATGACAATCTTGCAACAGGAAAGCCAACAGTTACAAATGGAGAAGATATAAATGATCCCCAACAAGAAAAAGAATCTCGTTATACAAATGATAAGGATCTTTCTACATCAATGGTTATAAGAGCTTCTGACTTTAGTGATAGTGAAATGACGCCACTTACAGGTGGAATCTATTATTATTTAGACTTAATAGATGAGCATTCTATAGATAATATTCGTCTAACTATGGGGTCAGAAATGAGCGAGGGAACTGTCGTCGTTTCACTTGCAAACACAAAATTAAAAGGACTAGAAAGAGTTATATCAACTTGGGTTATTGAAGATAGTACTGAAAATATCCATGTTTTTGGAACGGCTGAAGAATCCCTACAAGGAGATTTAATTCTAATTACTTTTATAGATCCAGACCCAAGTGATGTGCTTGATATTACTGAATTAGAAGTTTTTGGAGTTAGTCTTGAAAATAATAACATTGCTCTTGGCAGGCCAACAGATCAAACTACTACAGAAGATGGCGGAGATTCCTCAAAAGCTGTGGATGGTATTACTAATGGAGTTTTTGCCGATGGTTCTGTAACTCTTACTAAAAAACAAGGGACTCCTACTTTTAATGTTTATCTTGATGCCGTATATAGAATTACAAAAATCGAAATTTATAACAGGGTAGATTGTTGTAGAGAAAGAATTGATGGGCTTATACCACAATTACATGCTCCAATAAAACAATTGGAGTTTAATATTGCAGCACTCCCCCCTTTTACTGGTGTTAAAGACAAATACGATCTATTTATAGGGTTAGACTCAAATAACTATTACGAAACTTCAAGAATAAGTTTAACATTACCTAAGAATGAACATTTGTCAATAGCTGAAATAAAAGTTTTTGGCGATTATATACGATCAACTGCCACAAATATTGCACTTGGTAAAAGCACGAGTCAATCTTCAACAACTAATAGTGGATTATCTTCCAGAGCTGTAGACGGTAACAAAAATGGAATTTATTCTAGAGGATCAGTAACACACACCGACATTGAAAATAATCCTTGGTGGCAAGTTGATTTGGGTAGAATTTATGAATTAGATTATCTCTATATATATAACAGACATCGAGAAGAAAATCCTGAGTTACTTTTAGGAGCTGAAATATTTACAAGAATTTCTGAATTTGATGAATGGGCAAAAGTGGGTGCAGTAGAGGAAATAATAACATTAACAACGACTAAAGCGTGGGAAAAACGCATCGATCTTATAGAAAACAGAAATAGAAGAGCTCGATATATAATGGTTAAAATCCCAAAAGATAATGCAGTACTATCACTGGCTGAACTCGAAGCCTATGGAAGACCGTATGAGTCTTATTCTAGTAGTACCTCTAGTAGTAGCTCTAGTTTTAATGATAGATTTGCATCATCTATAATACAAGATTTTGTAGGAGGAGGTACATTGAGTGTGAGTAACAATGAAGAAGAAGAGGACGTAACTCAAGCGCAAATATTTCCAAACCCAAATAATGGCGAATTTTCTGTAAGCTATGTAGCAAAACAAGCTGGTAAAGTGGTGTTTCAATTGTATTCTCCTACAGGACTATTAATCCATACTAAAGAAAGTGTAATTCATCAAAAAGGAGCTAAATTAAGTGAACCATTTAAAATTTCAGATACTAATCTATCAGCAGGTTTGTATTTCTTAAAAATTAAATTTGAAGATGGTAGTTATTATGTTTCTAAAGTATTAAAACATTAATTGAATTTTAATATACAATTGATGTATTCAAACTCCACTTCCGAAGCTCTGCTTCAGAAGTGGAGTTTGAATTCTAAAAATAACGCGTTAGTATGGACTTATTTTATAATCCAAAACCTGTGCATCTAGCCCCTTATTTGCAGGTTTTAAGAGCTGCGCTATCGTATAATTGAACAAGACATATATCAAAACGGCTACAAGTCCGCACCTTATCGGATTGAATGGATATAAAAAAACCTCCCAAAAAAAACATTAGGAGGCTAGATACTATAAAGTTAAAAGTCTACACAAACAAAGGACGGTGACTCATCAACGCATTCACTTGTTCTGAAATCGCTTCTAGCATTGCTTCATCTTCATGATTGTTAAGTACTTGATCAATAAACTCAACAACCGTTTCCATATCGGATTCTTTCAAACCTCGTGTGGTAATCGCCGGCGTTCCAACTCGTATTCCCGATGTTACAAAAGGACTTTGCGTATCAAAAGGCACCATGTTTTTATTGACTGTAATGTCTGCTTTCACAAGCGCTTGCTCCGCATCTTTTCCATTGATGTTTTTATTTCTTAAATCAATAAGCATCATATGATTGTCTGTACCACCAGAAATCAAATCATAGCCTCGTTTTACAAACGCTTGTGCCATGGCATCTGCATTCTTTTTTACTTGTAAAATATAATGTAAAAACTCATCGGTTAATGCTTCTCCAAAAGCAATTGCTTTACCAGCTATTACATGCTCTAAAGGTCCGCCTTGATTTCCAGGGAAAATAGCAGAATCTAATAAAGAAGACATCATACGTACTTTTCCAGATTTCAATGTAATTCCAAACGGATTTTCAAAATCTTTACCCATCATAATGAGACCTCCTCTTGGGCCTCTTAACGTCTTGTGAGTAGTCGTCGTTACAATATGACAATAAGGTAAGGGATCATTCAAAATACCTTTAGCAATCAATCCAGAAGGATGCGAAATATCACCTAATAAAATAGCGCCTACACTGTCAGCAATAACCCTAAAACGCTTAAAGTCAATATCTCTCGAGTAAGCCGAGGCACCCGCAATAATTAGTTTTGGTTGTTCTTTGGTTGCAATCTCTTGAATTTTATCATAATTCAAAATACCTGTATCTTTTTCAACACCATAAAAAACAGGATCGTATAAACGTCCAGAGAAATTTACAGGCGACCCATGAGTAAGGTGTCCTCCATGAGACAAATCAAATCCTAAAATCTTATCACCTACTTTTAGACAGGCATGAAATACAGCTGTATTAGCTTGGCTTCCAGAATGTGGTTGTACGTTTGCCCAAGCAGCACCAAATAAGGTTTTGGCTCGATCAATAGCAATAAGCTCTACTTCATCCACGATTTCACAACCGCCATAATAGCGTTTTCCTGGGTACCCCTCCGCATATTTATTAGTAAGCACAGAACCCGTAGCTTCCATTACTTGTTCACTCGTGAAATTTTCAGAAGCAATCAATTCAATGCCATTAATTTGGCGTTCTCTTTCAGCTTCAATTAATTCAAATATTTGTTCGTCGCGTTCCATGTATAATTTATTCAAATGGTTATGACTGCAAAATTAAGAATAAGATTGTTTTAAATACCTAAAAAAATAATAATTTCAAACACTACTTATTAAACAATCATTAACATTTTAAATGTTTAATTTTCTCACTGAACAAGAGTACTAATTTGTATAATTATTAAAAGCACAAAAATTCTTTGATTTTGATCATTTATAAAGATAATAGCTACACTTAATTCAATAATCTGTAAAATTCCATCTATTTTTTTTTATTACCTTTAGAATTAATACTTTTGAGTGTTAATATAGAATACAAATGAAACACTCAATTAGTTATACAAAATTCGCTTTAGTGGAGTCTTTTCATAAGAATTCAATTTTTGTGATAATTATTATGACTATTTGTACCCTTTGGGGTTTTGCTATTATATAAATCTCGCCCCTTATTTATTGTTTACACAAAAACAATAGTTTCCATTTAATATAAAAATAAATAGAATGAAAGTTTTAAAATTTGGAGGAACATCTGTAGGTTCTTCAAAAAATATATCCAAAGTAATAAAAATTGTAAAAGAAGAATCTTCATCTGAAAACATTGTGGTAGTTGTCTCTGCAGTAGGAGGAATTACCGATAAATTGCTCGTCGCTGCGGATAAAGCAATTAATAAAGATCATAGCTATAAACAAGATTTTGAGGTACTACGACAAAAACATATCGAAGTTATTGATGGTTTATTAAACGGTGAAGTGCATGAAGCCACTACTGATATTGTTTTGGAACATCTATCTCGACTTGAAAAATTGTTGGATGGGGTGTATTTAATCAATGAATTATCTCCAAGAACTACCGACAAGCTTCTTAGTTTTGGAGAGTTGATATCTTCATTAATCATTTATGAAGCGATGAAATCTAAAGGGCTTAATGTTCAATTGAAAAATTCTCAAAACTTAATTGTAACAGATTCAAACTTCACCAATGCGGTCGTAAATTTCGAAGAAACAAATTCTAACATCACTACCTATTTTGAGAGTAACAAAAAGATAGTTACTATTTTACCAGGGTTTATCTCGAAGTCAGAAAACGATGAAATTACAACATTAGGTCGTGGCGGGTCCGACTATACTGCAGCGATACTTGCGGCTGCACTGAATGCCAGTGTTTTACAAATATGGACGGACGTAAGCGGTATGTTTACAACCAATCCTAAGATGGTTAAGCATGCAAAACCCATCGCTAAGTTATCCTATTTAGAAGCTATTGAATTGTCTCATTTTGGGGCTAAAGTGTTGTATCCTCCAACGGTACAACCTGTGCTAAGGAAAAACATTCCGCTACTTATCAAAAATACCTTAGCTCCAGAAGACTCTGGAACGCTAATTACTAAGGTTGTCGAAAACGGTTCTGAATCGCCTATAAAAGGAATTAGTAACATCAATAATGTTTCTCTACTAACACTCCAAGGCAATGGTATGGTAGGAATCCCTGGATTTTCTAAACGCTTGTTTGAAACCTTGGCACATTCAAAAATAAATGTCATTATTATTACACAAGCGTCTTCAGAACATTCCATATGCATTGGAATTTCGGATACAGATGCGTTATCGGCAAAAGCCGTGATTGATAAAGAATTTGAAAATGAAATTTCATTATTCAAAATTGATCCGTTGGTTATTGAACCTAACTTATCCATTGTAGCAGTAGTCGGCGATAAAATGAAAAGTCATCAAGGGATTAGCGGTAAAATGTTTAGTACGTTGGGGAAAAACAATGTCAATATTAGAGTCATTGCACAAGGCGCTTCGGAACGAAATATCTCGGCTGTGATTTCTGAATCTGATGTTAAAAAAGCGTTGAATTGTTTACACGAACAATTTTTTGAAGCCCAAACCAAACAAGTTAACCTATTCATTGCTGGGGTTGGAAATGTTGGTAAATCTTTAATTGATCAAATTAATCAACAGCAAAAATACATAAAATCAACCTTTAAAATTAAAATTAAAGTTGTTGCCCTTTCTAATTCAAGAACCATGGTGTTTGATGAAAATGGAATAAACCTATCTAATTGGGATACTCAATTGAAAAGTGGACAGCCTACAAATCCAATAGCCTTTTTTGAAGCCTCTAAACAATTAAATCTAAGAAACTCTATTTTTATAGACATAACAGCAAATGAAGCCGTAGCCAATACTTACGCACACTACTTAAAACAAAGTATCGCTGTGGTCGCTTGTAACAAAATTGCCTGTTCAAGTGCGATAGAAAACTACAAGGAATTGAAACAACTATCACATAAATATAATGTACCCTTTTTATTCGAAACAAATGTTGGTGCTGGGTTGCCTGTTATAGATACGCTGAAAAACTTAATTATGTCTGGAGATAAAGTAAGCTCCATTAATGCAGTGCTTTCAGGAAGTTTAAATTTTATATTTAATAACTTCAATCAAAATACGACCTTTCATGATGTGGTCAAACAAGCACAAGCGGAAGGGTTTACCGAACCAGATCCTAGAATTGATTTGAGCGGCGTGGATGTGGCCAGGAAATTATTAATTTTAGCAAGGGAAAGTGGTGAGATGTTAGAAATGGAAAACATTCAAAATGATGCCTTTTTACCACAAGAATGTATGGAAGCTCCCTCTGTAGATTTATTTTTTGAAACCCTAAAAACAAATGAAGCATTGTTTCAAAAAATGTATGTCGCTGCCGAAGCAAAAAACTGTCAACTAAAATATGTGGCGGAATTTAAGGACGGGACATCAAAAGTTGGTTTAAAAGAAATTCCTGTCGGACACCCCTTTTATAACCTTGAAGGAAAAGATAATATTGTCATGTTTTATACGAATCGGTACGTCGATCAACCCATGATTATTAAAGGTGCTGGTGCAGGATCTGAAGTGACGGCCTCTGGCTTATTTGCAGACATTATTAGAATTTCAAATACAAACTAATGAACGAAGTTAAACTGTTTTCTCCAGCCACTGTGGCCAATGTTTCTTGTGGTTTTGATGTTCTTGGATTTTGCTTAGATTCTATTGGCGATGAAATGATTATTCGAAAAACCTCAAAAAAAGGAATTCGAATTACTAAAATTGAAGGTTATGAATTGCCTTTTGAAGTGGAAAAAAATGTAGCAGGCGTCTCGGCTTTGGCCTTGTATAATGATGCGCAACCAGATTGTGGATTTGAAATCGAAATATATAAACATATAAAACCTGGAAGTGGCGTTGGAAGTAGCTCTGCAAGTGCTGTAGGCAGTGTCTACGGAATGAATGTTTTGCTTGGAAATCCATATTCTAAAATTGAATTGACTGCCTTTGCTATGAAAGGAGAAGCCATTGCTAGTCAAAGTGAACATGCCGACAACATCGCTCCTGCCTTATTTGGTGGATTTACATTAGTGAAAAGTTTAGCACCTTTGGAAGTACTACAAATCCCCACCCCTTCCGATTTATTTGCAGTGGTGATACACCCTCAAATTGAAATAAAAACAGCGGACGCTCGAAAGATACTTCCCGAAAATATTTCATTAAAAAACGCCATTACACAATGGTCCAATGTTGGTAGTCTCGTACACGGTTTACATACCAATAATTATGAACTTATCAGTCGATCCCTAGAAGATGTGATTGTAGAGCCTTTTAGAAGTCAATTAATACCCGGCTTTGAAAGCATCAAATCATCAGCCCTAAAAAATGGTGCCTTAGGAAGTGGGATCTCTGGCTCTGGTCCTTCTGTCTTTAGTTTATGTAAAAGCAAAATAACGGCCCTAGCTGTAGAAAAAGCTATCAGAGAAACCTATCAAAAACAAACAATTCCTTTTGAAATTTATGTGTCAAAGATAAATTCGGACGGTATCAAACTCTTAAATTAATATCAACGATGAACTATTATAGTTTAAATAACATAGCTCCAACAACTACTTTTCAAAATGCCGTTATTAAAGGGTTAGCTCCAGATAGAGGTTTGTATTTCCCAGAGTCAATAACGGCTTTGAAACCTTCATTTTTTGAAACTATTGAAACACTTTCCAATGATGATATTGCATTTGAAGCTATCAAACAATTTATAAGTCCTGAGATTCCCGAAGACGTCCTAAAAACAATTATCTCAGAAACACTTAGTTTCGACTTTCCTGTTGTTAAACTTACGGAGTCTATCTCGACCCTTGAATTATTTCATGGACCAACAATGGCTTTTAAAGATGTAGGCGCTCGTTTTATGGCGCGTTGTTTAGGCTATTTTAATAAGAATAACTCAAATGAAGTAACCGTTTTGGTAGCCACCTCTGGCGATACTGGAGGCGCTGTAGCCAATGGGTTTTTAGGCGTTAAAGGGGTGCGCGTTGTAATTTTATACCCAAGCGGAAAAGTCAGTAACATCCAAGAAAAACAATTAACCACTTTAGGTCAAAACATCACCGCCCTAGAAGTCGAGGGCACTTTTGATGATTGCCAGGAAATGGTAAAAAAAGCCTTTATTGACGATGAACTGACATCAAAAATGCAATTAACTTCTGCAAACTCTATCAATGTAGCACGTTGGTTGCCACAGTTGTTCTATTTTATGTTTGCCTATAAGCAACTAAAACAACAGCATAAAAATATTGTATTCTCTGTGCCAAGTGGAAATTTTGGAAATGTTTGTGCCGGCATGATTGCCCAAAAATTAGGGCTACCAATCCATCACTTTATCGCTTCAAACAATGATAACAATGTAGTAACCCGCTATTTAAAGTCAAAATCTTACGATCCAATACCATCGGTACAAACCGTTAGTAATGCTATGGATGTAGGAAACCCTAGTAACTTTATCCGAATTCAAGCCATCTATAAAAATGAATTCGAAACTTTAAAGTCTAATCTATCCTCTTTTAGCTTTACAGATGAAGAAACAAAAGAAGCATTGGATGAAATTTATAGAACGACTAATTATATTGCCGACCCACACGGCGCTGTAGGGTATTTAGGCTGTAAGTCGTATTTAGAAACCAATCCAGAGGCGCATTGTGTGTTTTTAGAAACTGCCCACCCAACCAAGTTTTTAGATGTTGTTAAAGAAGTAATTGATGCAGAAATCACTTTGCCGCCACAAATAAAAGCCGTCATAAACAAACAAAAAGTTGCCACTGAAATTAAAGACTACTCAGAATTTAAAGCATTTTTAACGCAACTATAAACCGTTTTCATTCCTATTTTTGATTAGATTTGTAATACAATAAATTTAATTGCCTATGAAAGCTACTGCACTACAATCAACACACGAAGCACTCGGCGCCAAAATGGTTCCTTTTGCTGGCTACTCAATGCCGGTTCAATACGAAGGTGTCAATGCCGAACATCAAACCGTTCGAAATGGCGTCGGCGTATTTGATGTGTCTCACATGGGCGAATTTCTAATTGAAGGCCCTAATGCCCTAGCGCTTATTCAAAGTGTGTCGTCTAATGATGCTTCTAAACTGACCATAGGTAAAGCACAATACAGTTGTTTACCAAACGATCAAGGCGGGATTGTCGACGATTTAATTATTTATAGATTAAAAGAAAACACCTATTTACTAGTGGTCAATGCCAGTAACATTGAAAAAGATTGGGACTGGATTGCCTCTAAAAATACTATGGATGCGGATATGAAAAATGTAAGCGACCTGTATTCTTTATTAGCGATACAAGGTCCCAAAGCAGTAGAGGCGATGCAGTCGTTATCAAGTGTTGATTTAGCTTCCATTGCTTTTTATAATTTTGTGGTGGCCGATTTTGCAGGTATCGAACATGTGATTATTTCGGCTACTGGCTATACTGGAAGTGGAGGATTCGAAATTTACTGTAAAAACGCAGAAGCAAAACACGTATGGGATAAGGTGTTTGAAGCCGGTGCTTCTTTTGGAATCAAACCCATTGGTTTAGCAGCTCGTGATACCTTACGATTAGAAATGGGCTATTGTTTATACGGAAATGATATTGACGACCACACCTCTCCTATCGAAGCTGGATTGGGATGGGTAACAAAATTCACAAAATCGTTTACAAATTCTGAAGCGCTTCAAATTGAAAAACAAGAAGGGCCCAAACGTCGTTTGGTTGGCTTTGAATTAGCGGAACGCGGTATCCCTCGAAAAGGCTATGTTATTGAAGATCCTTCTGGAAAAGAAATCGGAGTCGTGACTTCTGGAACCATGGCACCTTCTTTAGGAAAAGGTGTTGGCATGGGCTATGTGTCAACAGAACATGCGGCAGTAGACACAGAAATACACATCGGGATACGAAAACAAAAAGTTGCTGCAAAAATAGTGAAGCTCCCTTTTTATAAAAAATAAAAAACGTTACCTCATGGCTATATTAAAAAAGCACCGCATTCTTATTTTAGGAGTCAGTGGTTTTTTGGGTGGCGCTATCTACAAAGAACTCTGCGCCTATTATAACACGTTTGGAACCTACCGAACGCCACTTCTGTCGTTTGAAAAAAATAAACAATTTTTTCACTATGACTTTGAAGAAGATGATATTTTTGAGATTTTAAATGCCGTAAAACCAACCCTTATTATTTCGGCTTTGAGAGGCGATTTTGCAGCTCAATTGACCGCTCATAAACATCTGCATGAATATATTTCCTTGCAAAAAAATTGTAAGATCATCTTTCTGTCTTCTGCCAATGTCTTTGATGCCTACAGTAAGTTTCCGAGTTATGAGAATGACACCACACTCAGTAATAGTATTTATGGACATTTTAAAATTAGACTTGAACAATTATTATTAAAACTACCTACTAAAAAAGTAGCGATCCTTCGACTACCAATGGTTTTTGGAGCACAATCACCACGTGTAAATGAACTTAAATTACATCTCGAACTAGACGCACCAATAGAGTTATTTCCAAATCTTATTATGAATGTTATTTCAGATAAAAAAGTAACCCAACAATTACATTATATCATCAATAGAAACAAACATGGTATTTTTCATTTAGGAAGTAAAGACTTAGTTCATCATGATGATTTTATAAAGGATTTAGTTGCGAAAATTGGAGCGAAAAATCCTCGATTCAAACTGGTCTACACGACTAATGACGAACGGTATTTAGCCGTGTTACCCAAGGAAAATCAGCTTCCAAAACACCTTCAGATGTACAGTCTAGAACTCTTTGATAATATGTTTTGATATATTATTACTAAAAACACTTGTTTTTCAGTTTAGCATTTTTATTTTTGTTTAAGAATACTTAGAATACTAGAACTTATGGGAAGAGCTTTTGAATTTCGCAAAGCAAGAAAAATGAAACGTTGGTCAGCAATGAGCAAAGCCTTTACTCGAATTGGAAAAGACATCGTCATGGCTGTCAAAGAAGGCGGCGCTGATCCAGATAGCAATTCTAGATTAAGAGCCGTTATCCAAAACGGGAAGGCGGTCAACATGCCTAAAGACAACATAGAACGTGCTATAAAGCGCGCTAGTGATAAAAGTCAAGGAAATTATAAAGAAGTTCTGTTTGAAGGTTATGCCCCTCACGGGATCGCTGTTTTGGTTGAAACGGCAACAGACAATAATACGCGAACGGTAGCAAATGTCAGAAGTTTTTTTAATAAATGTAATGGTAGTTTAGGCACCTCTGGATCGGTTATATTTATGTTTGATCATACCTGTAATTTCAGAATTAATGCTGAAGGTTTAGAGGTTGACAACATTGAACTTGAATTTATTGACTTTGGAGCTGAAGAAGTTTTCGCAGATGATGATGGTATTTTGATTTATGCACCCTTTGAAAGTTTTGGCGCCATTCAATCTGCTTTGGAAGAACGAGAGATTGAAATTCTGTCGTCTGGATTCGAACGGATTCCACAGCTTACAAAACCCCTAAACGAAGCGCAAGTTGCAGATGTTGAAAAGTTACTTGAAAAATTAGAAGAGGATGATGATGTACAATTCGTATATCACACCATGCAAGAATAATTATGAGTATTCAGGAATTTTACCCTTTATGCCTTCAAAAAATGCACGCATAAATTTAAAATCTGCTTCGATATCATCTGTTGGATAAAAGGGCTCAGAGAAACAGTTTACTTTATTTTCAAAATCAAAAGATAACATCAATATGGGAACATTTGCCGTTTTAGCAATGAAGTAAAAACCCGTTTTCCACTCTGTTACTTTTTTACGAGTGCCTTCTGGAGCTAATAACATTCGAAACTCAGTTCTATTATGAAACAAACGCGCAATGGCATCCACCTGTTTTTCATTTGCATTACGAAGAACCGGAGCTCCTCCTAACGCTCTAAAAAACCAACCCGTTAAAGGATTGAAAAGTATTTTTTTACCCACAAAATTTGCACGCAACTTTATCAGTGACCTCAATAACACGCCTATATAAAAATCATGCCAACTGGTATGAGGCGCCGCAATTATGACTGCTTTTTTAACGGAATCGAAATCATTAAAACCCGTTACCTTCCATCCTAATAAACGATGGTATATATATTTTGAAATTCTGTGCATGCTACATTTTTGAATAAAGATCCTTAAGTAAGGATCTTGTGATTGTTTTCTTCCACTCTTTTCCTATAGCATTTTCCCATAAGGGATCTAAACTTAAAGCGACATCAATCATTATATCAAATTCTTTATCAGTAAGGTTTGAACATACTCCTTTTGGTAAAGAAATTTCATGCTTTTCCTTCATCTGCTTAAAAAGCTTCACACCTTCTGGATAAAATGCTTCTAAGTGATCAAATACAATACAATTTCCAATTCCGTGTTTTGTGCCCAACAAAAATGATAAGCCATAGCTCATCGCGTGAGCAACCCCTACTTGTGAATAGGCAATACTCATTCCGCCGTGCCAAGAGGCCATCATCAATTTATCTTGACTCTCAACAGGGTCCAGGGATCCAAGGAAAACGTCTTTACAAAGGTCCAATGCTGTTTCTCCGTATGTTTTACTAAATGAATTAATATAACTACCGGTAAGAGATTCAACACAGTGAATATAGCAATCCATGGCTGTATAAAACCATTGTTCCTTAGGAACACCAATGGTAAGTTCTGGGTCAAGAATAACTTGATCGAAAGGTGTATAGTCACTGTTGATTCCTAATTTTAAAGTTGGACCCGTTAAAATAGTTGTTCTTGACACTTCGGCTCCAGTTCCAGATATTGTAGGAATTCCGACATGATAAATGGCTTTATTTTTGATTAAGTCCCAACCTTGATAATCCTTACTAGGGCCATTATTAGTTAACATCAACGCCACAGCTTTAGCTAAATCTAAAAGAGAACCTCCCCCAATTCCAATAATTCCTGACGGTAAAATACTAGAACTTAAAACAATGTTTTCTACCAAGCTATCAACCTGAGACGTTTTGGGTTCTTCTGCAGTAGAAATAAAAATAATTTGGTCGTTGTATAGTAAAGGTATTTTTTCTAGTATTGAAACATTATTTTCAAAGACATCATCAACTAAAAATATAAATGGCGCACGCTCGTTGAGGCGCATTGGTGCAATAATTTCCCCTAACTGGGTGAAACTACCGCGTCCAAAAACTACTTTGGAGACCATTGGGAAATTTTTAAAACTCATATTCATAACTAACTACTATAAGTCCATGAAATTATGGACGGTTCAAATTTTCTTGAAATTTTTCTGCAAAAAGCCCTACGTGATACCCATCTACTAAGGCATGATTCACACTAATTCCTACGTTCATTAATAAGTGTTCATCTTTTTTGTATGTTTTACTAAAGGCAAATTTTGGTACTGAATCTTTAATCCCTGAAAAGGGTTCTTTTTGTGATGTAAAACTAAACCATGGTAATGCAGAACAGTGTATACAATCTAATCCATTTACGGGTGGATAAAGTTCTGTTGATTCATTAATACGTTGTTTTTCATTTTCAATATTAGTATTAAATTCTTCAAAATTTTCTAAGAAATTTATAAAACTAAACCCGAAAGTTTTATCTGCTCTTAAAAGTGTTGCAGATGCATTAATAACATCATATTCGAAAATTTCGTTCTCGATAATTCGATATTTAAAATTTTCAACGGCATTAATAGCTTTCATACACTCGTGAAGATAAATTGAAAAGAAATTATGCGCAGTGGTCTTTGATTTTTTATAAGCAACGGTCACATCAAAGGGAATCGTTACCGAAAAATACGGATCCGCTAATGCATTAAAATGATTAAAATGGTGTTTTCGATTCCAACGGTCTAAATCTATTTTATTCAATATCTAATAATTAAATTAATTTTTTTTCCATAAGTGCTTGGCCCGTTCCAAATCCTCAGGCGTATCAATCTCAACACCTTGAATATCAGTTTCAACCATTTTTATTTTTTTTCCGAACTCTAGATAACGAATGCATTCAATTTTTTCTGAAGCTTCCAACATTTGCATTGGAAATTCCGTAAAATCTAGCAACGCATTTTTTCTAAAGGCATAGATACCCTTGTGTTTAAAATATTTAGTATCTATAGATTTATCTCTATGAAAAGGAATAGGGCTTCTTGAAAAATACAAAGCAAAATTGCGTTGATCTACAATTACCTTCACAGAATTTGGATTCTGGATTTCTTCAACATCTGTGATATGAACCATTAGTGAAGCGAGATCTATTTCTTCATTTAGATCATCTTCAAATACACTTAATACTTTTTGCAAACTTAATCGCTCCGTAAAAGGCTCATCCCCTTGTACATTGACCACAATATCACAATCTATAGCTTGAACAGCTTCTGCAATTCGATCGCTCCCAGACTCATGTTTTTTTTGACTCATGATCACATTGCCACCATGGTTTTTAATTTCGTTTGAAATAATATCGCTGTCTGTTACAACATACACGTCACTGAACAAGTTGGTATCAACCGTCGCCTCATAGGTTCTGAGAATCACACTTTTTCCTGCAAGGTCTTGCATCAATTTCCCAGGAAATCGAGACGCACTATAACGAGCGGGAATCATTGCTATTATTTTCATGTGTATCTATTATTTTTTAATACTTATATAATACATCCAATTAATCAACCTTAACGGAGTCGAGGTTAAATTATGAAGGTTGCATTTGGTATTAGATTAATGGGATATAAAAATACAATTTTTTTGATAGATTAATTGACTGTAAAACCATATAATTTAATCTTCAAAATAATCATCTTTAAACCCAATAAGATATAGTTTTTCTTTGGCACGCGTCATCGCCGTGTAGAGCCATCTCAAATAATCGCGATCAATACCGTTTGGTAAATAAGGCTGTTCTACAAAAACCGTATTCCACTGCCCACCTTGAGATTTGTGACAGGTAATTGCATAAGAAAATTTTACTTGTAATGAATTGTGATATTTACTCTTTTTAACGCCCAAAAACTTTTTGTAAGATGATGGCTCATCTTCGAAATCTTTTAAGATCTCTTGGTAAAGCTTATTAGACTCCTCGTATGGCAACGAAGGGGTTTCAAGCTTGATGGTATCTAACATCAATACGGTTTCAAAAGGTCGCATTTTTGGATAATCTACCATTCGTATTTTAACTTCTGCAAAACGAAATCCGTATAGTTCTTTGATACTGAAAATCTCTAAGACTTCTATAATATCACCATTGGCAATAAATCCTGCTTCGCTTGTCGGCTTTAACCAAAAATAATTATTTTTAACAATCATTAAAAAGTCCCCAGCTGTCAATTCATTTTCATTAAATAAAACTCGCGATCGAATTTGCTCATTATAAAGGTTCGCACGTTTATTGGAACGCACAATAAGAGCAGTTTCCTCATTTCCTAAATTACTGTAAGCATCATTAATTGCATCTAAAATTTCGTAACCGTCATTTAATCGAATAATATCTTTGAAACCATTTAGATTAAACTCAAAAGAATCAAAATAGGAGTTCGAAATGGCTTCTCTAAGAAGAGTCGCATTAAATAAAATACCAGAGTCTTCCCCTTGTCTCACAACTTCATCCAGTTCTAAACGTAGCACTTCTTTATTGTAATTGAGTTCTAAATTAGATTCATTTAAGGCTGGACTCAAATCGAGTTTAACAGGTGGTAACTGAGCGGTATCACCTATTAATAATAATTTACACTGAAAGCCAGAATACACATACTGAATCAAATCATCCAATAACGCCCCTGAACCAAACAATTTTGCTTGATTGGAAATATCGGAGATCATGGAGGCTTCATCGACAATAAAAAGCGTCTTTTTGTGCTTGTTTGGTGCCAACACAAACGCTATTTTACCGTTTTTTTCCGCTCTAGGAACATAAATTTTCTTGTGAATAGTAAAAGCTTCTTTTTGCGAATAATTACTAATTACCTTCGCTGCACGTCCCGTTGGAGCTAATAACACGGCGCTTTTTTCCACTTCCCATAAGTTTTTAACAAGAACGCCAATAATGGTTGTTTTTCCAGTACCTGCATAGCCCTTTAAAACAAATAACTCATTAGCGACTGTGCTAAAAACAAAGTTTGAAAGTTGCTGTAAACCAATGTTTTGCTTTACTGTTGGGGTAAAAGGAAAACTAGATTTTAATAATTTATAAAAGTCATTTGTATTCATTAGATTGTATCGCGGATATATAATTATTCAAAGATAGAAATGATTTTTTGTAACATTCACTTTATTGAATAAAAAAAAAGTGTAGATTTGTCTAATAACAATTTATATACCTATGATAATTTTTATACTAATCACTGCCGTCATTTTATTGACCATTGGAATTGTTTATCTAATTGATAAATCGGTGCCAAAAAAATATAAACCTTTTATTCTTGTTGGTCTTTGGACGATCATCATTTATTTAGGATATATTACCTTTATGTCTATTTATGGTGAAATTCAATTTAACCAATTAAAAGAAAAACGCTACAAGGTAGTTATAGAAAACTTAAAAGATATTAGAGATTCCCAATTGGCTCACAGAACTGTGACCGGACAATTTGAAAGTAACTGGGATAGTTTAGTGAAATTCATTGAAACTGAAAAATTTACAATTACCCAACGAAGAGATTCAACAATAATCGATAAAGAATTAACCCGTATTTACGGAGTTGACACCACTAAAGATATTGTCATTGTTGACACGCTTGGTTTTGTTCCTGTAAAGGATTCCTTATTTGGTGCAGATCCACGTTACAAAACAATGATGAATATTCCGACATTGGAAGATGGTCAAAAATTTGAATTAAAAGCAGGTCTTCTGGATCAAAATGGAATTAACATTCCTGTATTTGAAGCTTCTGTTTCTAAAAAAATACTGTTATTTGATCAAGATGAAAACTTAGTGGATCTTGAGTCAGAAGTAAAATCAGTAGAAGGTGTTAATGGACCAACTCTTAAGGTAGGATCTATGGATGAAGTGAATACGAATGGAAACTGGCCAAAAAATTATTCTACAGACCAATAACATATCAGACTCTAAATATGAATTGTCCATTCAAGTAAACTTGAGTGGACTTTCTTTTTTTGTTTTAAACTTAGAGACCTCTAAGGTTGCTTTTTTGAAAAGTATAAACTTCGAAAAAAAACAAACGCCTCAAAGTCTTTTAGATCAACTTATTCATAGTTTTAATAGCATTGAGGACCTTCAAAAGCAGTTTTCAAAAGTAACAGTTATACATGATAATGAACTTGCAACGCTGGTTCCAAAGCCATTGTTTGATGAATCAAACCTAGTTGATTATCTTAAATTTAATACTAAAATCTTAAAAACTGACTTTATCGCTTTTGATAACTTACAAATTGCAGATTTAGCTGTGGTATATGTTCCTTTAATCAATATCAATAATTTTGTTTTTGAACGTTTTGGTAGTTTTGAGTACAAACACAGTGCAACCATTGTGTTAAATCGAGTATTGACACTCGAAAAACACTCCAAATCATTGAGAGTGTACATCAATGTTGAACCCTCTCATTTTGAAATTATTAATGTTGAAAACAATCACTTAACGTTTTACAATCGTTTTGAATACAGTACAAAAGAAGATTTTATATATTACCTCTTATTCACGGCAGAACAATTACAACTTAATCCTGAAGAGTTCCCAGTGATTTTAATGGGGGCTATTAATGACACCGATGATATTTATCAGATTGCTTACAAATACGTTAGAAACGTAAGCCTGTTATCTAAAGACTCTATGTTATACAGTAATGGAATCAATTCTAATCACTTTACACTTCTAAACAGTTTATAATGCGCATTATTTCAGGAATATACAAGGCCAGACGAATCATGGCGCCCAAAAAATTACCCGTCAGACCTACAACCGATATGGCAAAAGAAGCGTTATTTAATATTTTAAATCACAGGTATCATTTTCATGATATTGCTGTATTAGATTTATTTTCTGGAACAGGAAACATTTCTTACGAATTTGCATCAAGAGGCACGGAATCTATAGTGGCGGTGGATCAAAATTTTCAGTGTACAAAATTTATCTCGCAGACTTCAGAAGCTTTTGAAATGCCCATCCAAGTGATCAAAGCAGAGGTGTTTGGATTTTTAGAAAAAACAAAACAACAACAAACAATTATTTTTGCTGATCCTCCTTATGAACTTGAACTTGAAAAATTTTTAAAAATCGTAGCACTTGTGTTTCAAAACGAACTTTTAGAAACCGACGGTGTACTAATTATAGAACACTCCAAACAAACAGACTTATCTTCTGCTCCGCAATTCACAGAGGTTAAAGGCTATGGCGGAAATCGCTTTAGTTTTTTTGAAAACTAAAAAAAAAAGCAGATCTATAAGCCGGATCCTGTATCACACAAAGTGTGACCCTTATCATTTATCTACATTTACTGTTGCCAGTAAACTTTAGCTGCCTACCCTTCAGCATCGCACGTGTCGCGCTCAAGCACTGATATACATGACATTGCACCCTATAGAGTTTACCTGGTTTCACTACAGCATTACCTGTACATTCTTTCTGTTGCACTTTTCCTAGCCTTACGACTGGTGGCCGTTAGCCACTATAGTACACTATGGTGTCCGGACTTTCCTCCCTTCGTTAAAAACGAACAGCGATAAGGCGATCTGCTTTGCGGCAAAAATACATAAATTGTTAATAACTCCTTTTAATTTCTGAAGGTTTAATTAAGGCGTTAGAAGATGAATTTTTAAATTTGTTTTATTAAGTCATTTATGGAACCATTTATTGTATCGGCATTAAAATACAGACCTCAGACATTTAAAGATGTGGTGGGACAGTCTGCGATTACCAATACGTTAAAAAACGCCATTGATCAAAATCACCTCGCACAAGCATTACTTTTCACAGGACCTCGAGGTGTTGGTAAAACCACCTGCGCACGGATTCTTGCCAAGATGATTAATAGCGAAGGTGCTGAACATGAAAATGAAGATTTTGCCTTTAATATTTTTGAACTAGATGCTGCTTCCAATAATTCTGTAGATGACATTAGAAGCCTCACAGATCAAGTACGGATTCCACCACAAGTTGGTAATTACAAAGTATATATCATTGATGAAGTACATATGTTATCGGCATCGGCTTTTAATGCCTTTCTAAAAACTTTAGAAGAACCACCAAAACATTGTATTTTTATTTTAGCGACCACTGAAAAGCATAAAATTATACCAACCATTTTATCGCGTTGTCAGATTTTTGATTTTAAAAGAATCAATGTTACGGATGCTAAAAACTACCTAAAAATAATTGCTAAAGAGCAAGGGATCACTGCAGAAGATGATGCGTTACATATTATTGCTCAAAAAGCAGACGGCGCCATGAGAGACGCGCTCTCTATATTTGATAGAGTTGTTAGCTTTTCTGGAAATAACCTAACACGTCAAGCAGTAACAGAAAACTTAAATGTATTAGATTACGACACTTTTTTTGAAGCTACGGACTTAATTTTAGCCAATAAAATTCCTGATTTATTACTACATTTCAACCATATCCTTTCCAAAGGATTTGATGGTCACCACTTTATTACAGGTTTAGCCTCTCATTTTAGGGATTTATTAGTTTGTAAAACGCCTCAAACCATTGAATTGTTAGAGGTTGGAAACGATACAAAAAACACGTACAAAACTCAATCAGAGTCTACCTCACAATCGTTTTTAATTAGTGGCATTGAACTCGCGAATGATTGTGATCTCAAATATAAAACCAGCAAAAATCAGCGACTTCTCGTCGAACTTTGTTTAATGCAACTTGCCTCTATCACTTTTGATGGAGAAAAAAAAAAGCCTAGCGGATTCATAATTCCTGCAGCCTACTTTAGGTCAAAGAATATTTCTGAAATTAAAGTCACTCGTCCAAATAGTATTCCGATAGATCCCGTACAAGAAATTCCTAAAGAAACAACTTCGGTAGTTGAAAAAGCGGAGGAACCAAAAGCAGCCTATCAAAAAAAAGAGTTACCAATTCCTGTTATTAAAAGTACACATAGACCCACTTCTGGACTATCACTGAGCAGTATTCGAAAGAAAAAAGAGCACCAAATTAAGCTCATGGAAGTCACAGTTGATGAAGAAGACCTGCCCAATGATCCGTTTACCTTAGAAACACTTACAAAATTTTGGACTATTTTTGTTACAAAATTAGAAGCAGATGGCAAATACAACCTAGCGGCAATCCTTCAGATTGACACTCCAAAACTAATCAACGAAAACACCATTCGGTTAGAGTTCCCGAACACAACCAATAAAATTGAAGTTGAGCGTCAACAATTTGAATTATTACAATATTTACGAAAAGCTGTCAATAATTTTTCAATTACATTAGACATTATTGTCAATGAAACTATGGAAAAAAAATATGCCTATACGCCAGAAGATAAATATCAAAAATTAGTAGAAAAAAACAAACATTTGGAGTTATTACGCAAAACATTTGATTTAGATTTATAAGTTATGCTCGGATTAAAACTACCTTCTGACCCTAGATGGGTGAATATTGCTGAAAAGAATTTAGAAGAAATTTTATCAGATCATGCCTTTTGTGAACAAAAAGCGGCGAGTACAGCAATTTCTTTGATTGTAAGTTTTCCAGAATACACAGAACTAGTTCAAGAAATGATTGTGTTGGTTGAAGAAGAAATGAGTCACTTTAAAATGGTTCATGATATCTTGCTTGAACGCGGTTTTACTTTGGGGCGCGATCGAAAAGACGCCTATGTTTCTAAGTTATTACAATTTTTCCCAAAAGGAGGAAGCCGCACAACACAATTGGTGCACCGTTTACTTTTAGCAGCGCTCATTGAAGCCAGAAGCTGTGAACGATTTCGACTACTGTCAGAACATTTAGAAGATAAAAAATTAGCTAAGTTTTACAGAAAACTAATGATTAGTGAAGCTAATCATTACAGTTCGTTTCTAGGATTTGCCAGACAATATGGCGAACGCAAAGAGGTGGATCAAAAATGGGAGTCGCTTTTAGAATATGAAGCTGACATAATGAAAACTTTAAGTAAAACGGAATCAATTCACGGCTAGTTTAGCGTCTAAGGAATCAAATTTTTTGGAAATAGTTTGTATTCAATACTTCCTTTTAAACACCCACTCCACATTGTTGATTTAAAATTTATTTTTACGATTCCACAAGTAGGAATATTATCTATATGCTGATTTCCTTTTTGATTAACGATAGCAGTTAGTGCATTGTTATGTCCAAAAATAAATACCTTTGAAAACTTGGAGTCTATCTTATTTATAAATGCTTCTAGCCTTAGTCCTTTAAAATCATATAATTCATCAGAATATACCACTTCTGTTTCAGCGAAAATGGCATTTTTAATGAAAAAATCACAAGTTTCTCGCGTTCGTTTGGCAGAACTACAAAATACAACATCAGGTTGAAATGACTTTACGATTTCTAAGGACGACATAAACTCGGCGTCAAACAACCCTCTTTTGTTAAGCGGGCGTTTTTCATCAGATAATTGAAATTCCCATGCAGATTTGGCATGTCTTATAAAAACAATCGATTTCAAGGCGACAAACGTTCAGTGGTCCAAGACGATTCAGTTTGTCGTTGGTATCGAATACGGTCATGAAGTCGATTGGCTCTTCCCTGCCAAAACTCAACTTCTACAGGATTAACCAAAAATCCACCCCAAAACTTAGGACGCAAAATTTTCTTGTTATCGTACGCTGCTTCTAAAGTTTTAAGCTTTTTCTCTAACACACCTCGACTCTCAATCACTTCACTTTGATTAGATACAATTGCTCCAAGTTGACTGCCTTTGGGGCGAGACTCAAAATATTCATCACTTTGATCTTCAGCAATTCTAATAGCACTCCCTTTTATAATAACTTGTTTTTCCGCTTTTTCCCAGTGAAATGACAAGCACACATTAGAATTGGCAGAAATTGATTTACCCTTTTCACTTTCGTAATTTGTATAAAAAATAAACCCCTTATAGGTGTATTTTTTCAATAAGACCACTCTGTTTTTAGGGTAGCCGTCTAACCCGATAGTAGAGAGGGTCATAGCATTGGTCTCTAAATCTGGAAACTCTAAATCAACTTCATTAAACCATTGTTGAAATAATTCCATTGGATCGTCTGAAATAGTCTCTTCTAGAAGAACAGCTTTTTCATAAGATTTACGATAATTACTTAAGTTTTTATCCATAATTAAAATATTCTAATTCAAATTTACATTAATTAAAACAGATACTACCCCTATAAAACACTAAATTTGATAGCAAATTAATTATTCAAATATGATTTACGGTAGTTTTATTACTGGATTTATTTTAATTATAACAGGTTTGATTGTTAAGAACAATCCCGATTTACTTGCTGGTTATAACACACTTTCTCAAGAAGAAAAACAAAAAATTGATAGCGATAAACTCACACGGATTGCACGGAACTATTTAGTCTCAATAGGGATTAGTGTTCTGCTAATTGAATGTATACTGTCCATTTTTACAATTAGTGAAAAAACACATCTGTATGTCATATTCAGTGTAATTATTATTGGAATTAGCCTGTTAATCATTCAATCCAATCGTTTAAAATTAAAGAATAAAAATGAAGGTTAATTAAATATATTTCCTATTTAACATTGTTAAAAACTAAACAGCCTCAACTATTGGGATAAACGTTAGTAATTTGTATTTTTGTTAAAACCTCTGAAAGAGCAATGGCAAGAAAATCAATAGACAAAACTACAAAAAAACGTTTCTCAAAATTTAAATTTACCCTTACAAATTCACAACGATTGGTGATGGGAAGCTTTCTTGTAATCATTGGAATCTTGTTGTTTATATCCCTCCTCTCCTATTTATTTACAGGAGAAAGTGATCAAAGTGTTCTTGGGGAGTTTACAAACCGAACCGTTGAAACCACAAATTGGCTTAGTAAGGTAGGCGCCTGGATCAGCCACTTACTAATTTATAAAGGGTTTGGAATCTCTTCATTTATATTTTCTGGTTTAATGTTACTGTCTGGGATATCCGTTTTAGCAAACTCTTCTAAAAAGCGTTTATGGCGCAATTGGTTTTGGGGGATCCTTGTTATTATTTGGGGCTCTATGGTATTTGGATTTGCCTTTCATTCAGCACCAAAATTAGGTGGTGCTATTGGTTTTGAATTAAATATAGTGTTACAGGATTATGTCGGTAAAATTGGTACAGCCCTACTATTGGTCTTTTGTTTTATAGTATACATCGCCTTGCGTTTCAAAGTCGGTCCACAACAAATTGCACGCCTTTTTATACGCACCAAAAACGAGCTTAAATCTGAGCTTAATGAAGATCGCATACCCTCTTCAATAGGGGTTGACAACAACCTTACTGATGATGTTGAAACTGTAAAATCATCATTTGAAGTGCCTTTAGAAAATCTGGAGCCTACTATTTCAAAGCACTCTAGCATTGATGCTACGAGCACTTTAGAAGTTAATCTTCCTACAGAAGAAGCCCAATTAAAAGATGAACCAATAGAAATGAAAATCGAAACTAGCGTCGAAGAATTATCTGAAACTGATAACCTTGCTGCAAAACTAGTTGAAGATTTTGGTGAGGTTGACCCTACATTAGAATTATCTAAATTTAAATTTCCTTCCTTAGATTTACTTAAAAAATATGACACAGAAGGCATCACTATTAACCAAGAAGAATTAGAAGAAAATAAAAACAAAATTGTTGAAACACTCAATAACTATAAAATTGGGATTGCCAATATCAAAGCTACGATTGGTCCAACAGTGACTCTTTACGAAATTATTCCAGATGCTGGAGTTAGAATTTCAAAAATAAAGAATTTAGAAGACGATATTGCGCTTTCACTATCTGCATTAGGCATTCGAATCATTGCACCAATCCCTGGACGCGGAACCATTGGCATTGAAGTTCCAAACAAAAATGCGACAATCGTTTCCATGCATTCTGTCATCGCTTCTCAAAAGTTTCAGAAATCAGAAATGGAACTTCCAATTGCTCTTGGAAAAACAATCAGCAATGAAACCTTTGTAGTCGATTTAGCAAAAATGCCACACCTTCTTATGGCGGGGGCTACAGGGCAAGGAAAATCTGTTGGACTAAATGCCGTATTGACCTCATTACTATACAAAAAACATCCCGCAGAAGTTAAGTTTGTATTGGTAGATCCAAAAAAAGTAGAGCTGACACTTTTCAATAAAATTGAACGTCATTACTTGGCAAAACTTCCCGATAGCGAAGATGCTATTATTACCGATAACACGAAAGTTATCAATACCCTAAATTCATTATGTATTGAGATGGATAACCGTTATGAGATGCTAAAAAATGCATTTTGTAGAAATATTAAAGAATATAACGAGAAATTTAAAGCTCGAAAATTGAATCCAAATGATGGGCATAAATTCTTGCCTTATATTGTTTTAGTTGTTGATGAATTTGCAGATTTAATCATGACGGCAGGAAAAGAAGTTGAAACACCAATTGCACGTTTAGCACAATTGGCAAGAGCCATCGGAATTCATTTGATTGTCGCTACCCAAAGACCCTCTGTAAATGTAATTACCGGGATAATAAAGGCTAATTTCCCAGCACGTATTGCATTTCGAGTAACTTCGAAAATTGATTCAAGAACAATATTAGACAGCTCTGGAGCAGATCAACTGATTGGTCGAGGTGATTTGTTATACACCCAAGGAAACGACATGGTTCGTATTCAATGTGCTTTTGTGGATACTCCAGAAGTTGAAAAACTTACCGACTATATTGGATCTCAAAAAGCCTATCCAAGCGCCTATTTGTTACCTGAATATATCAGTGAAGACTCTGGCACAAGTCTTGATAATAACATCAACGAAAGGGATCAACTCTTTAGAGAAGCAGCCGAAGTTATAGTCACTGCACAACAGGGGTCTGCTTCTTTGCTACAACGAAAATTAAAACTTGGATATAATAGAGCTGGACGTTTAGTAGATCAATTAGAAGCTGCTGGTATAGTTGGTCCATTTGAAGGCAGTAAAGCACGGCAAGTACTTGTTCCTGATTTTAGTGCGCTTAATCAATTATTAGATGGAGAAATTAAATAACATTATGAGAACTATTATTTTATGTATACTAACTATGAGTAGCATCGTTTTTCAGGCTCAAAACCGTGAGCCAGAAGCGAAAGCATTGTTAGATCAAGTTAGTGCAAAGGTCAATAGTTATGAAAATATGGTACTTGATTTTAAATATGTTTTGGATAACAGTGAAGAGAATATTCATCAAGAAACAAGAGGTGATGTTACTTTGGTCGGTGACAACTACTTATTGAATATTCTTGGAATTACAAGAATATTTGATGGAGATAAACTAATAACGATCAGCCCAGAAGATGAAGAAGTAACAATTTCAACACAAAATACTACAGAAGGAAACACCATCACTCCTAGTCAGTTACTTTCATTTTATGAAGAAGGCTATAATTACAAAATGGATATTATTCAAAACATACGAGGCCGTAAAATTCAATATATTAAATTGACTCCTATCGATTCAGTTAAAGAAATCAACTATGTTTTGTTAGGGATCGACATAAATACTAAACATGTCTATAATTTAATTGAAATTGGAAGTAACGCTACAAAAACGACATTGACTATTAATTCATTTAAAACAAATCAACCACTGCCAGAAACCTTATTTGTCTTTGATGTTTCAAAATACAATGATTATTTTATTAATAACTTAGATTAAAGGTTCCTTTTGAAAATTTTAGATCGTTACATACTCAGCACCTATTTAAAAACATTTATCAGTGTATTCACTATTCTGATGATGATTTTTATACTTCAATCCGTATGGGTTTATATTTCAGAATTAGCTGGAAAAGATTTAGAAATTGAAATCGTTCTCAAATTCTTACTTTATGTATCACCTCGTATCGTAGTTTTAGTTTTACCGCTCACTATTTTACTAGCGTCCATAATGGTTTTTGGAGGATTTGCAGAGAACTATGAATTTGCAGCTATGAAATCTACAGGGATTTCTCTACAACGCGCAATGAAAAGTTTGAGCGTGTTTATTGTGTTTTTGGCAGTGATTAGTTTCTTCTTTGCCAATAGCGTGATTCCACTGGCTGAATTTAATTTTTATAGCCTCCGAAGAAATATTGCTAAAGTAAAACCCGCCATGGTAATTGCTGAAGGTCAGTTTAATCAATTGGGAAATATAAACATTAAGGTTGCTGAGAAAAGTGGAGAAAATGGTGAGTTTTTGAGAGATGTTATTATTCATCAAAAAAAGGGTGCATTCAATGGAAACTTTACAGTTATTAAATCAAACACAGGAGAGTTTGTTAGTGATGAAACTTCAAATGTTTTACAGTTAGTTCTTTTGGATGGAAATTATTATGATGAAATTCAGCCTGCCGATTATACGAAGCGCACAAAAAACAGGCCACAAGTAAAAAGTACGTTTGATAAATATATCATCAATATTGATGCCTCTCAATTTAATGATATCGATTTTTCGAAAAAAGAAACTATTACCAAGCACACAATGTTGAATGTCGTGGATTTAAATACCGCTATAGATTCTTTATACATAAAACGAGGGAGACAATTGGCTACCTTCTCAAAATCATTACTACAGAAAACAAATCAACATGCTTTAAATCTAAATTACAAAACATGTGAACTCGATTCCATAGCTGAAGCTGTAGATGTCTTAAAGTTATTTGATTTGCGAAAAAGTATTCAGCTAATTGATTTGGCTACAAATTCACTTAAAACTGCTAAGAAAGACTTGAAAAACAAGTCAAAAACCATGTTAAACTCTCAAGTTACCATAAATAAACATATTGTAGCATTCCATGATAAATTCGCTTTGGGGCTTTCCTGTATCATTTTATTTTTTGTAGGGGCACCATTAGGAGCATTGATACGTAAAGGCGGTATTGGACTTCCTTTAATCATAGCAATACTCATTTTTTTAACGTATCATTTTATTAGTCTATTTGCCAAAAATAGTTCTGAAGATAGTAGCATTGACCCTGTGATAGCGGCATGGTTATCATCATTAATACTATTGCCCTTTAGTATCTACTTAACCAATCGTGCTACCAAAGATCGTGCTTTGATCGATGTTGATAGTATTTTAATTCCTTTGAAGCAATTAGTTATATCAAAATCCGATAGTCAACTTGTAAATAACCTTATAACAAGTTCAAATGAAGCGTCTGAACTAAATATGTTTGAAGATTCTAAATTGATTGATATCGTAAAAAACTTTCGTCACTATAATCGCTCATTAAATTATAAACAAACGGCTCTATCAGTTCTAAAAACAAGAGGCATCAGTGAGTTAGAACTTAAAATGAGTGGAGAATTATCGAATCAAAACTATGAAAGTGCTGCACAACACTATATAGATTTTAAGGAAAATTCAAAGTTAGGACTTGTACTAAATTTATTAATGATTTTTTTAGGTCTAGGAGGTGCAATTTTAAACAATAATGAATTTCCTGGAATAGGAAAACTTTTAACAGTAATTGCTATTCTAAGCTTACTATTCTTTATGATTGTTTACCAAAAAACAATATCTAAACAATCAGAGTTCTATAGATTACTAGACATTAAATTCTTTAAGAAATCATTTATCTTTACCCTATTGGGTATAGCATTATTTTATTTTTACAGAATCTATTTCATTAAGAAAATGGAAGAAGATTTAAAGAAAATATCTTAGCGATTGAATTACTTATAATATCTTTACAAAAAAAATACAATGTCTAGCACAGAACAGAATCCACACTCAAAAACTGAATTAAATAGTATCGAAGACGCTATTAATGATATTCGATTGGGCAAAGTAGTTGTAGTAGTCGATGACGAAAACAGAGAGAATGAAGGTGATTTTATTGCTGCTGCAGAAAAAGTAACTCCGGAGATGATTAATTTCATGGCCTTACATGGTCGAGGCCTCATCTGTGCACCATTGACTGAAACACGATGTAATGAGCTAGATCTTAACATGATGGTTCAAAACAATACCGTTCTTCACAATACTCAATTTACTGTTTCTGTTGATTTGATTGGAAACGGATGTACTACTGGTATTTCAACATCCGATCGTTCTAAAACAATCAAATCTTTAGTGGACCCATTAACCAAGGCCCATGATTTAGGCCGTCCAGGTCACATCTTTCCGTTAAAAGCAAAAAATGGCGGCGTTTTACGTCGTACTGGACATACAGAAGCTGCGGTAGATTTAGCGCGTTTGGCAGGGTTTGAACCCGCTGGTATTTTGGTGGAAATTTTAAATGATGATGGCTCGATGGCGCGGTTGCCTGAACTTAGAAAAGTTGCTGAAAAATTTGACTTAAAAATAATTTCTATTGAAGATTTAGTTGCCTATAGAATGGAACATGATTCTTTAATTAAGAAAAAACAAGATTTTCAAGTTGAAACACGTTTTGGTGATTTTAGATTGAGAGCCTATCAACAAACAACAAATGACGCTGTACATATTGCCTTGACAAAAGGTACTTGGAGCACTAATGAAACGGTTCCAACACGCATCAACTCTACACTAGTTAATAATGATATTTTAGGAACGTTGACAAATAATGCCGA
>Ga0209119_1000481_pt1 | contig 40438 bp, 35 predicted proteins | sample COG_03_FD_184747 | JGI IMG/M metagenome (GOLD analysis project Ga0209119, IMG submission 184747) | Pelagic Microbial community sample from North Sea - COGITO 998_met_03 (SPAdes) (version 2) | ecosystem: Environmental > Aquatic > Marine > Neritic zone/Coastal water | place: Helgoland, sampling...
ATAGCCATGCCATGGAAATTACCCACAACGAAGCCGAAGCAGACGTGCTGCTACTGAATACCTGCTCTATTCGTGAGAAAGCCCAAGACAAGGTGTACCACCAGCTAGGCCGCTGGCGCAAACTCAAGGAAGCTAACCCCCATGTTAAAATTGGTGTGGGTGGTTGTGTGGCGAGCCAAGAAGGTGAAGCAATTTCTAAACGTGCACCCTTTGTAGACATGATCTTTGGACCCCAAACCTTACACCGCTTACCTGAAATGATCGATGCCACCAACGTCGGCATTAAGGCTGTAGTGGATGTTAGTTTTCCAGAAATAGAAAAATTCGACAACTTACCCGCACCAAAAGTGGAAGGGGCGCAAGCCTTTGTGTCTATTATGGAAGGCTGTTCAAAATACTGCTCATTTTGTGTGGTGCCCTACACTCGGGGTGAAGAAGTGAGCCGCCCCCTTACCTCAGTGTTGTTAGAGGTGGAACAACTGGCTGAACAAGGCGTGCGTGAGGTCAACTTGTTAGGGCAAAACGTGAACGCCTATCAAGGCGACACAGACGATGGTGACACGGTGGATCTAGCCGAACTGATTGCCATGGTAGCCAACATTGATGGCATTGACCGCATTCGCTTTACCACCAGCCACCCGGTTGAATTTTCTGACAGCTTAATAGAGGCTTTTGGTCAAATACCCGAGTTGGTAAGTCACTTACATCTACCCGTGCAATCGGGTTCTGACAAAATATTAATGGCCATGAAACGGGGCCACACGGCCTTAGAATACAAATCTAAGATGCGCCGAATCCGCAAGCAACGGCCAGACATTAGCTTTTCGTCAGACTTCATTATTGGTTTTCCCGGCGAATCTGACGCTGATTTTCAAGCCACCATGGACTTAATTGAAGACATTGGGTTTGATTTGTCCTTTAGCTTTATTTACAGCAAACGTCCGGGCACTCCTGCTACTGACTTACCTGATAACACCGATGATGCCACTAAAAAACAACGTTTAGCGCAGTTACAACGGCGCATTGACAGTCAATCATTCGATATTAGTAAGGCCATGGTGGGCAGCCTGCAACGGGTGTTGGTGAACGGATACTCTAAAAAAGACCCTGGCAAATTAACTGGGCGTTCAGAAAATAATCGGTCTGTGAACTTTGCAAGTAATAATGCTGACTTAATTGGTAAGTTCGCCCAAATCCTTATTTTGGAGGCGTTTCCCCATTCCTTGCGAGGTGAACTTGTGGCTTCTGAGTTAGACGGGCTTGCACCTGTTGGCCCAATCGTGCTGCAATAGCCGACATGAGAAACTCTATCCACAGGTCAACTAACTCCGACGGTAACAAAAACGGGACCACGTTTAGCTTGCTACCCGATAACACTCAACACCTTGCTAGGTTGCAAGGTCAGTTGGATGGTAACCTGCGTATTATTGAACAACGCCTTAAAATTAGCATTAGCAACCGTGGTAATCGTTTTCATTTGGCAGGCTCCAATGCTGCTTGCACTGCTGGTGAAAACGTCTTACAACAACTCTTTCGTGAAGCCCAACAAACCAGCGAAGTCACTCCAGAAATGGTGCACCTCGCCCTAGTGGAAGCCCAACAAACCATGACCGAAACCAGTGTAAATTTAATGGTCCCCAAGGCCAACCAGCCACAAGATACGGGGCTTACTATTCGCACCAAACGCAGCACCATAAAACCTCGGGGCGAAACCCAGCAAAATTACATTCGGTCTATCCACAAATATGACATTAACTTTGGTATTGGGCCTGCGGGTACTGGCAAAACTTACCTTGCCGTGGCCTGCGCTGTTGAAGCGCTAGAACGGGAGGAAGTGCGCCGTATACTGTTAGTTCGCCCCGCCGTAGAAGCGGGAGAAAAACTGGGTTTTTTACCGGGCGATCTGGCGCAGAAAATAGATCCATACCTGCGCCCGCTCTATGATGCGCTGTATGAGATGGTCGGCTTCGAAACTGTCGCGCGCATGATTGAAAAGAACATTATTGAAATCGCACCGTTAGCTTACATGCGTGGCAGAACCTTAAATGACAGTTTTGTCATTTTAGACGAGAGCCAAAACACCACTCGCGAACAGATGAAAATGTTCCTCACGCGCATTGGTTTTGGCTCTACGGCGGTGATTACCGGTGATGTCACCCAAATAGATTTACCCAAAGGTACTGCGTCTGGCCTAAAGCATGCCATTGAAGTGTTGGATGGTATTAATGGTGTCGGATTCACCCACTTCTTATCTGGCGACATAGTGCGGCACCAGCTAGTGCAGCGCATTGTAGATGCCTACGACGCATTTGAAAATAAACCCTCATGATGGTGGATCTACAGATTGCCTGTGATGACAAAAATTTGCCGAGCTTAGCCCAGTTAGAGCAATGGACAACATTAGCCCTACAAACACCTAATACGGCGGCTGAAATAACCATCCGCATGGTTGATAATGAAGAGAGCCATGCATTAAACCTTCAATATCGTGGCCAAGACAAAGCCACCAACGTTTTGTCATTCCCGTTTGAAACACCTGAGTTTGAAGACCCCACATTAGCGGCAGAGATAGCCCATGAGTTAGGCCCTGTGAGCTATTTAGGCGATTTGGTGGTCAATGCCCCATTGTTAGCTCAAGAAGCCGCACAGCAACATAAAAACGTGACTGATCATTGGGCCCATCTAATTATTCATGGCACCTTGCATTTACAGGGTTTTGACCATATTGAAGACCAAGAAGCCGAAGAAATGGAAGCGCTTGAGGGCCAGTTATTGGCCAGCCTCAATATAGCTAACCCTTATGTTGCTAAAAAAAGCCACTAAGCGTATAAACTGGTGTAATTAACCCTTAGGAATACACAACCCTTATGAACGACGACGCGTCGACCAACAGTCAGGACAAACGCTCCTGGCTGGATAAACTTTCTTTTTTCCTCAGTGACCGGCCTAGCAACAAAGAAGAGTTGTTAGAACGAATCCGCCAAGCTGAAGAAGACCAAATACTTGATCGTGAAGCCCTCGACACTATTGAAGGTGCGTTACAAATGTCACACATGCAAGTGCGTGACATTATGGTTCCAAGGCCCCAAATGGCGGTTGTTAAAGCCGACCAAAGCACCCAAGAGTTCATGCTAACGATCACCGAAACATCACACTCACGTTTCCCAGTGATTGGTGAATCACCTGACGAGGTGTTGGGCATTTTACTGGCTAAAGATCTATTACCTCTGGCGTTTGCTAAGCAAATGGATAACTTTGATCTCAATGCCATGTTGCGCAAACCTATTTTTGTACCCGAGAGTAAACGCTTGTCTATCTTACTCAACGAGTTTCGTACTAACCGTTATCACATGGCCATCGTTTTAGATGAATACGGTGGTGTTGCAGGTTTGGTGACCATAGAAGACGTGTTAGAGCAAATTGTGGGTGAAATTGAAGACGAGACCGATGCCGAAGAAGATGATGGCAACATTAGACCTTTTGCAGACCAAGGTTTCTTAGTTAAAGCCCTGACTACTATTGACGATTTTAATGCCCATTTCGGTACTTATTACGATGAGAATGAATTTGACACGATTGGTGGCATTATTACTCAACAATTTGGTCATTTACCCGCCAAAGATGAAAGCATTCAGGTGGGTGATTTGAACTTTCACATTTTAGCCGCAGACAACCGCCGTATTCTTCTGATGCAAGTCAACCCGATTAGCACCGATGCTGATGAGCCAATCCCTGAGAATTAACTTAGGGGTCAGTTTAATCGCTGGCGCCTTGGCCCCATTAGCCCTTGCCCCAACTAATTTTTGGCCCCTAGCACTGCTGAGTGTAGCCCTGCTTTGGTACAGCCTTAATCACGCTAACACAGCCAAACAAGCCACACTGAGTGGCTTTGTTTATGGCTTAGGATATTTTGGTGCGGGTGTGAGTTGGGTGTTTGTAAGCATGGTTGACCATAGCGACACTCACTGGTTGTTAGCGACCTTACTCACGGCTTTATTTTGTGGTGGTATGGCGTTGTTTTATGCGTTATTTGGGGGCATATATTATCGCTTTAAACCGCATCATCAATACCCTACGCTGTTATTTATAGGCCTATGGATTAGCCTCGATTTACTGCGGGGCTGGTTACTCACGGGTTTTCCATGGTTATACCTAGGTTATGCAGGGCTGGACACGCCCCTAGTTGGTTACGCCCCCATACTAGGCGTGCATGGGGTTACTTTGATACTCCTAGCCAGCGCTTTGTTCCTTTTTGGTAGCCCGCTAAAACCGTTTTTACGTCTCATACTCGTGTTGATGATTTGGGCTGGCGGCTATGGCTTAAGCACCCTTGCTTGGACCCAACCCAGTTCAACAGATCCCATAAAGGTGTCTTTGCTGCAGGCTAACATTAGTTTAGAAAGCAAATGGCTACCAGAAACATTAGCACCCACATTAAGTTATTACCTGACACAGTCTTATGTGCATGCAGACAGTGACCTCATTGTTTGGCCAGAAACCGCCATTGCCACATATTGGGATAAAGTTGCGCCCGCATTCAAGCCTCTGAGCGCCCTTGCTAAAGAGCAAAACACGCAAATTATTAGTGGCACGGTGATGCGCCAGAGCACCAAATCTAGAGCTAACTATTACAATGGGCTCATCGCTTTTGGCGCTGAAGATGGCCAGTATCATAAACAACGTCTGGTGCCATTTGGTGAGTATATGCCCTTAGAAGATTGGTTAAGGGGCCTTATAGACTTCTTTGATCTGCCAATGTCAGCCTTTAAGCTGCCACTCCAACAACAAGGTTTGTTAACCCAAAATCTGGCCATCGCGGGCAATATTTGTTATGAAATTGCTTACCCACAACTGGTGGCCCAGCAAGCAGCCACAGCCGAAGTGATTCTAACGGTGAGTAATGACACTTGGTTTGAGCGCTCATTAGCACCTTGGCAACATTTACAAATGGCTCAAATGCGGGCTATAGAGAACGGCAAGCCCGTTGTTAGATCTACCAATAGCGGCGTTTCGGCGTTAATTGATGCGGCGGGCCAGATTACGCATATGGCCCCTTTGTATGAACGGGCAGAGATCACTGGCGAAGTGACTTTGATGAGTGGCCAAACGCCCTATAATACAGGCCTTAACTGGCCTATATTTTTGCTGAGTTTAGGCTTATTGGGATGTGGTTTAAGGCGCTACTTTTTGGGCTTTTTCCCAATCAGGATGAAACCCTAAAATCACGTGAGGCCGAGGCTGTTTGTGATTAAAGTGAAAGTTGTGAAGTTGCGTAAATTGGGCCCGAAGGTCATCTGCTGCAAGCTGATCCACTTTAGCAGGCACCAAGTACCCGTCACCCCGAGCCCTAAAGACCATTCTGCATTCTCCAGCATCTAACAACTTTTGAGCATGAGGGGCTTCTGCAGGACACAAAGCGGTCATGGTTGACTGAAAGCTATCCGCTTTTTGGAAATAGTCAGCTGACAATTGCTTCACTACCCACTCAAAGCGCTCGATAGGGTCAACGGTTTTTTTAGCATTGTGCTTATATTGGGCCACCAAATGGTCCAGTTCACGCTTTAGAATCAAAATGGTTAGCTCTACACCGACATCTCCATCCGCCCCATAGCACACCAAAGGCTTAGCCTCATCTAGAGGGAATCCAGCCGCCTGGCGCGCAGCAAATAGGCGGCTTAAACACTGCCAGTGCATGAAATCGTGTTCTAATGTTTGGTCGCTTGCAATCACTTGTTCATCCTCAAAAAGTGCAACACTTCTAATCGTTGGACCCATTATGCAATAAGCGTGGGGCCAACAAAAGTAAGCAAGCGCCTTAATTTAGAACTTGTGCGACAGCCATGGCAAATAAAACGTCACTTTGGCTATCAATTTGCGGGGTTTTCCATTCGGTGAGCCAGCTTTAGCCTCTGTACTTTCCCAGAGGGCCCCTTTGGTAAATCGTGCAAAAAATTAATCTTTATGGGGGTTTTAACTGGACCCAATTTGATTTTACAAAAGGCAATTAATTCAGCTTCAGTGGTTTCCTTACCTTGCGCGAGCACAACACTAGCTGCTACGTCTTGTCCATAGTGAAGGTCTTCAATACCAAAGGCTGCCGCTTCCATTATTGCAGGATGAGTATAAAGCACATCATCTATTTCCCTTGGTGCTATATTTTCACCCCCCTTTATAATTAACTCCTTTATGCGTCCCGTAATAAAACAAAAATCATCCTCATCCATAACCGCTAAATCACCTGTGTGAAACCAACCTTGGTCATCAATGGCTGCTTGGGTCGCCTCAGGGTTTTTGTAATAGCCACGCATGACGCATTTACCTTTTACCAACAACTCGCCTTCAAAACCACGCTCTACCTCTTGTCCAGAGGAATCTATAATTTTCACTTGAGTGCCATAGGCAATACCAGGCGAGCCATGTTTAGTGATTTGAGGTGGCAGTGGATTGGAGAGTATTTGTGCTGACGTTTCTGTTAGGCCCATAGTCTCCAAAATAGGCACCCCGAAGCGTTCTTCAAAACCCGAGTGCAAGGCAGGGGGCAATGCGGCAGAGGCAGAACGGCCAAAGCGTATTTTTGTGTGAGCAGAGTCCAGCTTTACAGACAACCCATTAGAGGTTTGGTGCATCAAGTAGGAGATAATAGTAGGCACCACACTAAACCAGCTGCATCTAGAATTAATGATCCAATTCCAAAACTTAGAGGCACTAAAACCATGGGGTAGTACTAAACTGCTACCACTAACTAGGGTAGACATCACGGACACACATTGGGCATTAATGTGACACAAAGGGAGCACACACAAGCCGCGATCAGTGGTTTGTAATCCATGGGCTACCGCCGTATTCATGCCCCCTGCTATGAGGTTTTCATGGGTTAATACCACACCTTTTGGACGTCCAGTTGTGCCTGAAGTGTACATTAACAATCCATCACTTTGGGGTGTAATAGACGCTAACTTAGTCGCACTAGCAGAGCTTTTATACCAACTCGGTCCAAAATCTTCATGCGCGTCAATGAGCTTAATGTCTGGAGGGAGTTGATCCTCAAGTTGCATTAATAACAGTTTAGATGCGGCATTGACAAAGACCAGTCTAGTATCTGAATGCTGCAAGACATACCCAAGCTGATCAGGGCCTGCAGCAGGGTTGAGCGGCGAAATCATGAGGCCTGTATAGAGCGCACTTAAAAACAACATCAAAGGTGTCTTACCATTGCCCATCATGAAGGAAATGGTGTCCCCTTGGACTAACCCTAACGCATTAAACTGGGCTGCATAGGCCTGAACTTCCTGCTCTAACTCTTTAAAGGTCAGGAGTGTGTCAGTCTCTGGAAAGACAGCGTAAACCTGATTTGGTTGCAACTGCGCATAGTGGGATATTAGCCCCCGGACAGTATCAGCAGCTGGCACATATTGAGGTAAGTTCATGACAGATACCTACGGTGGTAATCAGCAAATATATCCTCTACTGAGACCTCTCGGGATGGAATGGTCTGCACGACCTTAGTTACATTCATAAAGTGCCGATAATGAACATTTTCATCCGTGACGTTACCTCCCCATGTGCCACAGCCCATAGATAAGGAAAACGGTAAGCCGTTATCAAAGCTGCCACCTGTCGCAAAACAGTGGGCTTGATTCACAATCACCCGACAAACTGGCATTTCAAGACCCAATACCTCGGCTCGTTCGATGGATTGACTATGCAAACTTAAAGAATGTCCTTTGCCTTGATAGTTCAAAATAGTATTAGCTACTTTTTTGGCATCATCAAAGTCTTGGGCACGGTATAAGGTTAAAACGAGTGCCATTTTTTCGCCAGAAAAAGGGAAATCTGCACCCGCACCCGTCTCTTCCACCATCAAAAAATCAGCATCACAAGCAGAAGTTCGAGTAATACCCGCAAGTTCACACATCACACTGACCGGTTTTGCTAGCATGGATGCATTGAGGTGGCCCTTGTACCATAAAACTGCCTCTAATTTTGCAGTCTCTTTGGGGGTCAATAGGCACCCATTTACTGACTCCAAAGCCTTTAGCATATCGTTATAAATAGCTTTAACCATGATCAAACTATTCTCAGACGAGCAGCTAGTGGCATTATCAAAGGTTTTTGAGGCTTTTATTTTAGCAGCAGCTGAGGCCAAGTCTGCCGTTTCATCGATTAAACTAGTGACATTACCAGCGCCTACACCGAACGCTGGAGTACCGCAGGTGTAGGCGGCCCTAACGTTATTTTGTGAGCCTGTAACCACCACGAGATCCACTTGTTTGAGCATTTCCATACTCAAATCTTTACTCACTGGACTGGGTAAGGCTTGCACTAAATTTCGTGGTGCACCTATGCGATCCAACTCTAAATATATTAGTTCAATCAACCGCGTACAACTGGGCTGACCTTTAGGTGAAGGCGACAAAATTATAGCGTTACGACACTTAAGCGCATTCAAAATCATATTCATCGGGGTTGCAATAGGGTTTGTAGATGGCACAATTGCGCCAACAACTCCAACAGCACGGGCGATTTCTACAATACCCTGCTCTGGGTCTCGCCTAATAACGCCTACAGTTTTAGCATCTTTTAAATCGCGCAATAAGCCCAATGTTTTTCGGTGATTCTTAGTGATTTTATCTGCCACATTGCCCAGCCCTGTTTCAGCTACAGCCAGTTCAGATAACATTTTATTATTTTCAGGATTGACTAAGGCCCATGCCACCGCCGTCACTAACTCGTCAACTGCAGTTTGATTGTAGCTTTCAAGCTGCTGCTGAGCCTGACTAGCCTGCTGTATTAGCTGGGCAACTTGACTTACAGCATTTGTTTGGGTCATTTAGACCTCCACATGGATCCGTTTTAAACGGTGTAGTTTTAGTTGGAGCAACAAGGAACCAACTGCTTAGCGTCTAACTAAGCAGCGGCACCATGCAGCAAAAGGGTACTAGAACGTTACTATTTGACGACTCTCAAAATAGTATCAGTGTACTTTCCATGTACTATAAATCAGCCAGGAGTTTGTCTAGGTAAGCTTGACGCTCAACCCACATGCTTTTGACTTCAGCACGAGTCATAATACGCATTGGTGAACCGCCTGATTTCATTTTTTTGGCCACTTTACCATCTTGAAACATTAAATGAACACGTTCAGCAAGAAAATCTATCACCTCAGGTGGTGTGCCCTTGCGAGCCATGATGCCTCTAAAGTTAACACTCGAATCATCGACATCAATCCCTTGCTCTTTAAAAGTTGGCACGTCGGGTAAAAAGGTTTCTTCGCGCTGATTATCGGCTACAGCAATTATTTTTATGCGATCACCTTGACGGTATGCATCACTTAAATTATTGAAGCCTGCCATCACTTGGCTACCTAAAACCATCTTCATCGCTGCAACACCACCACCGGCTGGTATGTACTTGGTGCTAATGTTGGCTACTTTGTCAAACTGCAAACTTGCAATATGATGACCAACATAAAGCCCTGCCCCACTCACTGTTAATTTACCAGGATTAGCCTTAGACCAAGCCACAACGTCTGCAGCCGAATTAAAGGGGCTATCTGCAGGTACGATTAAGACAGCTGGGTCTGCCCCCCAATTAGCAATGGGTTCCAAGTTGTTAATGTTATAAGAGGTATCAAACTTGAGCGATTGGGCAATAAAATGGGGCACATTATAAGCGGCAAGTTGGTGACCGTCAGTGCTGGCACTACTGGCGTACCAGTTCCATCCTTTTTGCCCACCTGCACCTGGTTTATTAAAAATAACCATGGGCATATTGAGGTATTTTTCATTGCCCGCCATCATTGTTGCAATGCGTGCTTGGAAATCTGTTGCACCACCAGGGCCGTAGGCCACAGCGACTTGAACAGGAGCACTTGGAAAGTCAGCGGCGATTACTGCGGCACTGGGCGCTAATAAGAAAGCACTCAATGCGACCGAGACGATAGAAGGTTTTATTTTTTTTAGTATCATAGGAATTACCTTTTTATTAATCGGCACTTCACCAGAGGTGAGATGCCTTTGATCTGCATTATTTGGACCACCCAAACAACACGAATTTTTACCACCAGCCAGGAGTAACAACCCTCAGGGACACACTAAATAGCAAGTAAATAACGGCTATAAAGCATAATGACACCCAAAGGGTTTTGGTGAATTGTTGGCGATCTTTTTTGGCACTATAAAATAGTACAATGCAGTTAAATCCTAACCAAGAAGCCAAATAGAAGCCTATGGTTGGCATCACCAACAAATAGCCCAGGATAATAGCAATACCAGCGCCAAGATCAGGCCACTCAACCAAAACCCCATTAGATTTTTGTCGATCCCACACACGTAGGACATCAATGAACAACACAACTGCAAATACCATCAATAATATGGCTAGCAAAAATGGGAAATCATAAGCGGTACTTCCATTGGCAGACAAGACCATCATCAACACCAAAACAGAAACCATAACAGCACCAACTGCCGCAACACGACTGCCAGGCATTGACCGTTTTAGATCGTCAGCGACTTTGCGGCGTTGCTTAACTTCTACCCAAATGCTGTAACCAATTGACACCAGACACACAACTATAAGCACAAGGTTGATGGAACCTGTCATAAAGTAAACCAACGGACCATCACTCACATCAGCTATCATTTTGCCCATAGAGAAATTATCTTCGGCAATGGGGCCTAAGATAATTCCAAGCACGATTGGCGCAGCACTGAATCCATATTTGTTTAACACATACATCAAGCTTCCAAGCACCAGCATTAATACCACATCAGAATAACTATTTTGAATACTGTAGGTACCAAACACAGCAAGAATGGTCACTGCTGCTGCCATATACTGAGAGGGGACGCGCATCACCCAATTACTACTGCTGCGACTCAGGCCTAAGCCAATTGCGAGCATCAAAATCTGTGCCAGTAACAAAGACCCAATGAAAGTCCAAGTGACTGCAGCGTGCACCGTAAATAGGTCAGGTCCAGGGAACAATCCATTGATTAGCAAGCCACCTAATAACACCGCTGCTGTTGGACTACCCGGAATACCAAGCGTGAGTAAGGGTACGAGTGAGGGGCCTACCATGGCGTTATTAGCTGACTCAGCCGCAATCACACCATCGGGTTCTCCATGGCCAAATTTGCTCGCATCAGGACTAAACTTCCGCACCTGATCATAAGCGACGAGCCCAGCAATTTGGCCCCCTGCTCCTGGGATAATGCCCACCACCACACCCGATATCGTGCCAATAGCCAGGGCTTTTACTCGGCTTAAGTTGTACTTAATTGATGACCACAAAGGGGTGTCTTCGGTTGTAAAAAGTCCACCACTGGATGTTTGGCGGCTCGTGACTAACAGTTGGTATATTTGGGGAACAGCAAATAGCCCTATTAAAGCCACTACAATGTGCACGCCACCCGTAAGATGATCGGTGAACACAAAACGGGATTCTCCAAATATGGGGCTAATGCCTATGGTGGAAATCCATAAGCCCAACACGCCAGAGAATAAACCTTTAACAACGGATTTAGAACCGAGTGTACCGATGACAGTGACGCCCACTATAGCCATCCAGAACATTTCCGAAGGGCCAAACTTCAGTGCCAGTTTTGCCAATGGGGGTGTGAAAAAGATCAACACTAAAACGCCAGTAATGCCACCCACAAAAGAACTAATAAAACAAAAATGTAACGCTTGTGTAGCCTTACCTTTTTTAGCCATTGGGTGGCCATCTAATACCGTTGCGATGTTAGCGGGGGCTCCTGGAATATTAACTAAGATGCCACTAATAGCGCCACCTGCCACTGTAGCGGTATAAACGGCACCAAGTAGAACTAAACCTGTCGCTGCATCCATTTGAAAGGTAAATGGAATTAACAATGCAACCGCCATGGTTGGGCTCAAACCGGGTAACGCACCTAAGATTAAGCCACCAGTGGTGGCGATAACTAACACTAATAGGTTGCTAATACTAAATATGGCACCTATATGATCAAATATTTCCACAGAATTTTGCCTCTTAAAGGTCCATTTTTACGGACCCAGCTGATTTAAAAAATGTATCAGTTCTTGTTCTATATATATAGATAATATAACTCATGTACATGAGTCAAGCTTTTATGATAATATTTTTTATCGACTGGCAAGAATCTGTTATCATTTATTCATCAAAAGTAAGGCTTAAAGTCGAAATAAAATATGGGTTATCAAATAGTTAATGATTCAATGGACGAATAAGACCGTGCCTCACACGCCGTTATACAAAGTGGTAGAGAATTTTCTTCAAGAACAGATTGCTGCTGGTGATCTAGCGCCTGGAGATCTAATCCCCTCTGAACCACAACTCGCAGAAAAACTTTCTGTCAGCACAGGCACCGTAAAAAAAGCCATAGAAAACCTAGTGCACCAAAAACTGTTGTACCGACATCAAGGCAAAGGCACTTACGTCTCTCGAATTGATTTTAATAATAGTTTATTTCGCTTTTTTTCTTATGGCACACACTCAGGAAAGCCCGTGCGTATTACTAAACAAACGCCTGTAAGAGAGATCCGCAAAGGTAGTGACAAGATTTGTCAACGGCTTCAAGTGGCACCGAGTACTGATATGGTCTATATCAAACGTGTCGGATTTCGGGACGATAGACCCGTGTTGGTAGAAAAGTGTTGGTGGGTGGCTGACTTAGTGCGTGGTTTAGAGAAAGAAGACGTTCATATTCCAGATTTACTCTACGCCGTGGTCGTTGACCAATTCAACTTACCCATCGTGCGCTCAGAAGAATCTCTCACTGCAGAAATTGCAGATCAAGATACCGCTGTCCTGCTCAATATAAAGGTCGGTGATCCCTTAGTGGTTTTGCACCGCCTCACTTATAGCAAAAATAACCAACCCGTCGAGTTTAGAATTACCAGAGGACGGGCAGATAGTTTTAGCTATCGCACAGAAATTCGTTAATCAATAGTCAGTCACCACACCAGATGTCGACTTTACTGGCGTGGTAACGTTGGCTATGAGTTTGGGTTTGGGCTTAGTCTTGCGAGCCAGACTATGCTGGGTTAAGCATCCACCCGCGCGCCACTATAGGCGTCAAATAAGACCGCTTTACTGGTGTCTACTTGGACATTAATGTGGCCTTTAGTTTGAGCCTCAACACCCGCTTCTGGACTTAGTCGAGCTTGAATTTCGGTACCATTCCACTGACCGAAAGCAATGGTATCTGGGCCCATAGGTTCAGTCACCTCAACTTGCATGGGTATGTTATGCACGAGCGCACCTTCAGCATAAGGCTTGGGTTCAGTGATCATCTCAGGTCGAATGCCAAGAATAACTGTTTCTAAGCCAGCTGACTTGAGCCGCTCTCCATGAGTCACTTGTAGTTCAAATTTCTGACCTTGGCTTTCAATCACTAGCTTATCATCAAGCACCACGCATTCAAGAAAGTTCATCGGCGGAGAACCCATAAAATCAGCCACAAACCGATTAGCTGGATTATTATAAATTTCATAGGGTGTACCAAATTGCTGTACTTGACCATCTTTCATGACAGCAATGCGGTCGGCTAGTGTCATGGCTTCCACTTGATCATGGGTCACATAGACAATAGTGGTGCCCAAGCGCTTGTGTAATTTCTTTATTTCCGTGCGCATCTCTACCCTTAACTTAGCATCTAAGTTAGATAAAGGTTCATCAAACAGAAACACTCTTGGGCTGCGGGCTAAAGCGCGCCCCATAGCCACACGTTGGCGCTGACCACCTGAAAGTTGGCTGGGCTTGCGGTCCAAAAGATGTTCAATTTGTAATAATTGTGCCACTTCTGCAACCGTCTTCTCAATCTCAGCTTTGGGCACCTTGCGCATTTCCAGTCCAAAGCTAATATTACGCGACACACTCATGGTGGGGTAAAGTGCGTAGGACTGAAACACCATGGCAATGTCACGTTCTTTAGGGCTAAGGGATGTAACATTGGCTCCATCAATCAAAATGTCGCCGCTGGTCACTTCTTCTAGGCCCGCAATGCTATTCATTAGGGTGGATTTACCACAGCCAGATGGACCCACAAGAATGAGAAATTCACCATCTTTAATGTCTAGGTCAATGCCCTTTAGTACTTGTGTGTCACCAAAAGATTTAGTGAGTTGTTGAATTTGTATGGACCCCATAACGGTTTCTTTTCCTTTGTCTTAATCTTTTTATTAGCCTTTGACGGCACCCGCGGTTAAACCACGTACAAAATATTTACCAGCCACTAGGTACACCACTAAAGTGGGTAAGGCCGCGATCACGGCAGCAGCCATGTCAACGTTATATTCTTTGCCGCCCATACTGGTATTGACTAGGTTATTTAGGGCCACAGTTATAGGCTGAGTGCCTGGGCCTGAATACACCACTCCAAAAAGGAAATCATTCCAAATTTGAGTAAATTGCCAAATCACGCTGACCACCACGATTGGAGTAGAAAGAGGCAGAAACACGTGCCTAAATATGGCAAAAAAACCTGCTCCGTCTAATCGTGCTGCGCGCACTAGTTCAGAGGGGATACCCACGTAGTAGTTACGGAAGAACAAAGTCGTAAACGCTAAACCGTAGATTACGTGCACCAGCACCAAACCCGGTACCGTGTTAGCTAAACCGAGCCAAGCCAAGAGTTTTGCCATGGGCAATAAAATAACCTGAAAAGGAATAAAGCAACCAAACAATAGGGCTCCAAAGAGGAGATTGCTGCCTTTAAAGCGCCATTGAGACAGCACATATCCATTTAGGGCGCCAATAACCGTAGAGATAAACACGGCTGGCAGCACAATGCGCATACTATTCCAAAAATACGGTGCAAGACCATAACAGTCACCGCCCGTGCAAGCGCTGCTCCAAGCTTTAGACCACGCACTGCCGTTCAGCGCCTCTGGAAGAGCCAAAATATTACCATTACGAATTTCTTCAATGCCTTTGAAAGACGTAGTCAGCATCACATACAAAGGCCCGAGGTAAACCAATGCAAACGTTAATAACAACGCAATGAATAGGCCTTTGTATAGTTTGTGAGTAGTTGTTGAGGCACTCATGATTTTTTTACCCGCAGCTCAGAGTAGAGGTATGGCACGATGATCGCCATGACACCAGCTAGCATGACCATGGCACTAGCCGCACCAAGACCCATTTGTGCGCGACTAAAAGCGTGCGTATACATAAAGGTCGCGGGCAAATCAGAAGCGTATCCAGGGCCACCGCCAGTGAGAGACTGAACCAAGTCGAAGCTCTTGATGGCAATGTGACTTAAAATAACCACAGAACCAAAAAACACCGGTTGCATAATAGGCAAGATAATATGCCAGTAGGTTCGGAAGGTAGAGGCACCATCCATTTGAGCGGCTTTAATGAGGCTGTCATCAACGCCTCGCAGACCCGCCAAAAACATGGCCATAACAAATCCACTTGACTGCCACACGGCGGCAATCACAATGGTGTAAATGGCCATATCAGGTTCAACTAACCAACGAAATTCAAATTCAGTGAACCCAAGGTCGCGCACCATTTTTTCGATGCCTAAACCCGGATTGAGAATCCATTTCCATGCCGTGCCTGTGACGATAAAGGACACGGCCATAGGGTAAAGATAGATGGTGCGTAACGCACCATCGTTACGAATATTGCGATCTAACAAAATCGCCAACATAAGCCCAAGAATGAGGGCAATAACAATAAATAGCAGAGTAAATACAAACAGGTTATCCAGTGCAACATGCCAGCGTGGGTTAGCAAATAACCGCTCATACTGTTGCCAACCAACAAACTCCCACTGGGGTAACATGCGGCTTTTAGTGAAGGATAAGACCGCAGTCCAGCCGATGAATCCATACATACACACCAACATAACAATGGCTGTAGGGGCCATGATTAGTTTGGGCAATTGTTTTTCGAGATAATCGAACATGAGTGAGCTCAATAATATTTTAGAAATGTGCCATTGCAAGGCTTGGACCATCTTGAAGAAGGTCCAGGGAAAACAGCAATCCATCACACTAAGTTTTGGATCACTGCGCTAACCTTGCAATGACTAGACCATAGATTAATGCATTAAGCGTGCAATAACTATGAAGTTAAGCCTACTTAGCAGCAGCAACCGCTGCTACAAGCTGGGCTACACCTTGGTCTGCACTGTCATCAGAGTTAAAGAACTGTGTGGCAGAGTCATAAATGGCGCCAGAAATTGCTTCTGAAACAGCCATGCCATGGGCAAAACTTGGCACTAGACCGCCAGTGGCAGAACTAGAAACAAATGCGTCCATAGAATCGTGAGCACAAGAGTCAAACTCAGTACGTGCCATGCCTAAACGGGCAGGAATTGAACCTTTGTTAAGGTTAAATACACGCTGGAAATCTGTGCTTAAGATTTCTTTAGCCATTACTTTTTGAGCCTTCGTTTTTTCTGCATCGCTTTGGTTGAAGAATGCAAATGAGTCAACATTAAAGGTATAAGTACCAGAAGTTCCTGGAGCAGCTACACAAACGTAGTCAGTACCAGCATTCATTCCAGCCACCTTAAATTCACCCTTTGCCCAGTCACCCATAATCTGCATACCAGCTTCACCCTTAATGACCATAGAGGTCGCTAGGTTCCAGTCGCGGCCTGGTGAGTTGATATCGATAAATTGGCGCAGCTTACCGAAGGTTTCAAATACTTCTTTGGTGGTTGCACTGTCAAGAGCATCCATGTCAGCCTGTACAAAGGCTTTGTTGTAGTAATCAGCACCACCAACACCTAGAACCACAGCTTCAAATACAGTGGCATCCTGCCACGCCTGGCCACCATGGGCTAGAGCGATGTAACCTGCATCTTTAAGCTTTTGAGCTTGAACCATGAAGTCATCCCAAGTGGTTGGTACAGTAGCGCCCGCCTTGCGGAATACTTCTGGGTTAGCCCACAACCAGTTAACACGATGCACGTTAACAGGTGCAGCTACATATTTGCCTTCGAATTTCATTACGTCAGACACGACTTCTGGTAAAATTTCATCCCAGTTATTCGCCGTTGCAACGTCATCAATGCTAGACAAGAAACCTAGCTCGCCCCATTCTTGGATCGATGGGCCTTTAATTTGTGCGGCTGTAGGCGAATTACCTGAAATAGCACGTGACTTTAATACCGTCATCGCACTTTCACCACCACCACCAGCTACGGCAAAATCAACCCAGTCTACACCAGACCCAGCCAATTGTTGCTTTAAAAAGTCAACACTTTTAGCTTCACCACCACTGGTCCACCAATGCAATACTTCTACTTCGCCGGCTTGTGCACTTGGTGCGATTGCCATCATAGTAGCAAGAGCCAAACCTGTTAATTTAGTCTTCATGGAAGTTCCTCATTAAATTTATTGTTCTATTATCCGGCATTAAAAACCCGGTCAAAGGAGTGTATAGAGGATAAAGTGTCACAACGTGGTGAAGTGTGACAAAGAGTTACAAAGGGAAATAAACCTCAACCATTAAACCACCACCGCGGCGATCCTTGAGTTCGAGCTCACCCCCATGCAGATTTGCAATACTGCGCGCAATGCCCAGGCCTAGCCCCACATGATCGTCGTTAGGTTTTTCATCGATGCGATAATAAGGTTCAAAAACGCGGGCTTTATCCGCATCACTTAAACCAGGGCCTGGATCTAAAATACGCACAACTGTGCCCTGAGCATCAGCGAGCGCAACAATACTCACGGCTTGGCCATATGCGAGCGCATTGTCAATGAGGTTACTAAACAGGCGTTGTAGCGCCATGCTTCGTCCATCAATCACCAACCCTGGCTGCACATCAATATCAATAGGTAAGCCATAGATTTGGTTATTAGTGGCAAGTTTAAGTAATAATTGACTTAAATCGATGCGCTGGGCATTTTCATGAATGGCATCGTCCTTCATCATTTGCAGACTGCCCTTCACCATTGTTTCTAGATTCTCTAAGTCACCAATTAGGGCTTGCTTTTGATCAACATCAGAAATCATTTCAGCCCGCAAACGGGCGCGAGTCAATGGCGTTTTAAGGTCATGTGAAATAGCTGCAAAAAGTCGTTCTCGGTCTCCTGTAAACTTTTGAATGCGCCCCACCATGGTATTAAAAGCACGAATGGTCGCCACCATTTCACTGGAGCCTTTTTCCCGCATATGGCGGGGATTCCGTCCCTTGCCAATGGCCTCTGCTTGCCTGGCTAACAAACGCAGAGGTCTCACGACCCAGCGCACAAGCAGCAGAGTTAGCAGCAATACCGTTAACGAAACTAAACTAATACTGAGCACACGCTCACTGGTTAGCCAAGTGACACCGCTGAGCATCTGCCCCCCAGGAATAACTGCGGCTAGATAAATCCACTCGTCAGCCACAGGCAACTGCACCACAGCCACAGGACTGGCATCACTGGGTTGTATGAGGGCAAAGCGCTTCCATTTAAGGGGTAAATCCACCATCAGGTTAGATCCAGAGAGTATTTTTAAATTGTCAAAATCAACAAATTGAATATCCAGCCCTTTGACCTGCCCCATTTGTGCAACGATACTACTGCTTAATTGTGCCCGAACTAGTTGGGAAAAATCTGTCTGTGGAATTGTTTGCAGTGCAATATGTTGTTTGTTGACTGAGACAAAAAATCGAGTACCACCCATATCACGTAATTGATCCAGTACAATATGACGGTATTGATCAGGTAACTTTTTAAAAAACTGCACCGTTTGACCAATGCGCGAACCCATGGTTTGTGAGACATTGATCAAGCGATTATGTTCAGTGGCTTTTAACTGAGAAACCCACAACCAAGTGCCAAACACCTGCGCAATTAAAATACCTAAAAATAGCACAATGGTGACTCGTGCCATGATTGAATTAGGGATGATCTGGTTCCAAAGACGGACTAAAATGTTCACCCAAGCACCAACACATAACCCTTACCACGCACACTTTGAATGCTATCTTCGGCCACCAGATTGAGCTTATTACGTAACCGACTAATGCTTGTGTCTATTGAACGGTCAAATGGTTGTGCATTTCGACCATGAAGTACTTGGCAAATGGCATCACGACTTAGTACCTCACCTTGGTGCTGGTACAACAAGCTAAGCAAATCAAACTCTGCACCGGTCAGTGAAAGCACCGTGCCCGAAAAAGTAGCACTGCGCTTAAGGCTATCTATGTGCAGCTTGGGTTGCTTTGGTTCGATATCTTGGTCATCATTTTGGCCCTGCACTCGCCGCAATAAGGCCTTAATTCGAGCGAGTAATTCACGTGGGTTAAAGGGTTTGCCCATATAATCGTCGGCGCCTAGCTCTAAGCCTAGAATACGGTCTAAATCATCACTGGCCGCAGTGAGCATGATGACCGGCAAACTGGAGGTCTGACGTAAATTTCGACACACATCTAGGCCATCCATGCCCGGCAAGCCAATGTCGAGCACAGCTAGGTCAAAATGTGTCATATCTGCTTGCAGAAAACTCTCTCCATCAGCAAAACCCACGACCTCAAAACCTTGTTGGCTTAGGTACTGGCTTATTAGCTGGCGAATTTCTTCGTCATCGTCAATCAGCGCTAAAGTTTGCATCATTAAATAGAATCACAAAAAGTTTAAAAAAATTGAAAGCAGGCTAAACAGATTTCAAGATCATCACACCGTCATTACTAATATCATGATCATAAAGCAATAGGCAAACTTTTGCTGATCCAATACTTCATTTTAACTGACATTAGTGCGCAGTAGAAAACCCTTGCATTGAAGTTATAATCTGCTTCAGTGCTTCATCATCGATGTCCATATGCAAGACAACATGTGTATTGTGCCCTGTCACAGTGAGGGCAATACCTTGCAGCGCCAAATGATCAGCTAAAGCAGGCATCTGTGCAGATTACAAAAACAGCCTAATGGACGGATAGTGAGACGCCATAGAGTAAACCTATTTTTCTAATATACGATTGTTGTCGAGATAACGCTTATAATAACCAAGCACGACAATAGCACTTGAAAGGCAAACCATTAGCAGCCTTTAATGACCTCATAACAGGCACCCATGGTGTGATAATCTGTTTTTCCTGCTGGGCTTTTAAGATTATCATAGGCTCGGTTATCGCTCCTGAGTATTCGATACCAAGCGCCATGTTCATGGTCGATAAAATGTTGCCACGCGTAAGCCCATAATCTGTCATACCAGTCCCAGTATACTTGCTGACCTGTTGCCCGAGCTAACAGAGCCGCTGCTGCTAGTGATTCAGCCTGCACCCAAAAATACTTATCAGCATCACACACTTCCCCGCTAGGAGAAAAACCATAACAAATACCGCCATCCTTGTGATCCCAGGCTTTTTCTAGGGCTTGGTCAAATAACGCTTGCGCAGTTTCTAAGAGCCACGCAGTTGGTTTGTATCGGTCTATGATCAACAGCAATTTAGCCCACTCTGTGAAGTGTCCTGGTTGGTAACCCCACGGGCGAAAAAGGTTTTTTGGGTCGTGTTTGTTGTAATCCCAATCGGCTTGCCAAGCTTGGTCATAATGCTCCCAAATTTGGCCACCGGTGGTTTGAGTTTGACGCACACAGATATTGTACCCTAGCATCAATGCACGTTCTAAATAAGGCGCATGAGATGTGGCCTCAAAAGCAGCGATAAGTGCTTCACACGTATGCATATTAGCGTTTTGACCACGATAAGGTGAAAGTGTTTGCCAGTCTGCACTGGCTTCATCGGCATAAAGACCCTGCTCAGGTCGCCAAAAGTGCTGTTCCATAAGCGCAAAGGTTTCATGCACATAAACTTCAGCCTCAGGAATACCTGCTTTAACAGCAGAAGCATATGCCAACAGGACAAATGCTAAACCATAGCAATGATTAGTTTGGTCTACTGGCTGACCGTCGATAATCAACCAAGTGTAACCCCCGCTGTGAGGGTTGAGGTGGGCAGTGCGCAGATAATCTAAACCATGGCGCGCAGCAGCAAGGTACTCAGCATTATCAAAATAACGCGCGGCTTCACAGTAATTAAAGATAAACCGTGTACTGCTAACTAAGTGCCTAGTTTGACGATCGTAGATGCTGCCGTCATCGCGGAAATGATGGAAAAAACCACCTTTGGGATCAATTGCGCGAGGATGGTAAAAATCCATGGTGCTTTGTATATGCTGAGCCAGAAAATTGGCACTGCGAAAACTGGGGTGTTGAGTGGGAATCATGGGTAAAACTCAAATGGTTAATCACTATATTTTGGCAAAGGCGATAGCCAGTTCGCTTAATGGGGTGGCACTTCTGGCTCTAGTTGCTCCCCTTGAGGGACATCCTCTTGGTGCCAATAACCAATTAAAATGCCCACTTGTTCAGCCTTATTCAACTGTTTACCGAACGTCTCCTGACTTACGGTCACACGGTTTTTTAGTCCAGCTGACCAATCTAGCATCTGTTCGCTGAGTTGTCCCCGAATGGCGCTGTAGCCTGGATCTGTACCTAAGTCAGAAAATTCCTGTGGGTCCTCTTGTAAGTCAAACAACATGGGGTTGAAACCCAAGCAATGGACGTATTTGTAGCGCCCATCATAGAGCATAGTCATGCGGGCATTATGCATCGAACGGCCTAAATCTTGGGCAAAATTCATGACCCCATAATCACATTCTGACACCACACAAGCTCGATCAATAATCGCTGTTTGATGCAGAATAGGCAACAAAGATTGACCCTCTAGCCAATGCCACTGTGGTTCGCCACCAGCCCACTCGACAAAGGTGGGTACCAAATCTATGGCGCACACTAAATCATCACATGCGATACCGCGGCTGACATCAGCTATTGGGCTTGGATCCATAATAAGTAAAGGCACGCGGGTCACTACATCATGGAAGAGGTCTTTTTCGGCGAGCCAATGATCACCGAAAAAGTCTCCATGATCAGACGTCAACACAATCATAGTGTGCTGACTTTGGCCTTGTTGCTCTAAACTTTCAAATAGCCGCCCTAAGTTATCATCAATTTCCTTAATGAGTCCGTAATAGGTTGGTAAGGCATGGTTGCGATAGTCGTCTTGAGCATAAGTCTGACTTTGCGGCAAATCCATAAAAGCCTGATAAATAGGGTGCGCATTAATTTTTTGGAATGCACATTTACTGGCTTGCGGTAAATCCATACCACGATACATTTGATGATAAGGGGCTGGAGCTGCCAAAGGCCAATGAGGTTTAATATAAGACACATGCAAGCACCAATTTTGGGGTCCCATATGCTGTATCATTTCGATCGCACGATCTGTGGTATAGGCGGTTTCAGAGTGAACTTTATCCACTCTTGCAGGGAGGTGGCCATATTTTAAAAACATGCCGTTACGCAGGATGCCATGCTCATCCTGCATCGCATTCGCATGGGTTACCCAAGGATTTTTTGCTGCATACCCATGCTTACGCAGGTACTCAAAGTAAGCGGGTGTGCCTGTGCCATAACCACCAGCAACACCCACCGTATGCAAACCGTCATCATGTTCACCTTGGCCAAAGCCTGCGTTACTCAAAAATCTTCCTAATTCTGACTGAGGTTCGATGCCTAAACGATTCATCCCTGCTATGTCTGGCTTCATGTGGGTTTTACCCATCAGGTAGGTGCTCATATCACAAGCTGCTAAATGATCTGCGAGGGTCAGTTCGTCAAGCCGATTAGGCCAACCATTCCATGTTGCTCCATGAGAGCGCACATGCCGACCAGTGTAATAAGAGGCACGAGAGTTACCACAACTGGTGCCTTGAACATAGCAGCGGTTAAATTTCACTCCCTGGTTGGCCAGACGATCTATATTAGGTGTGTCCAGCACAGGGTTTCCATAGCAAGACAAAGCATCGGCTCTAAGCTGATCTAACATAATGAAAAGTATATTTTTTTGCGTCACAACAATTCCTTTGGCCGCCTTTTGATAACCAAGTTTTGACGTTCTTTAATACCAAGCATTATTTAAACACTTGGTAGCGGTTTGGGTTTACCCTGAGCATCAACTGCCACAAAGGTAAACATACCCTCTGTCACCTTTGCAACTGTATCACTGTGGTGACGCCTAACCCATGCCTCCACATGCACCGTAATGGAGGTATTACCTCGCTTGGCTGCACTGCAATAACAACTTAAATCATCACCCACATAAACAGGTTTATGAAACGTCATAGCATCCACAGCCACGGTAACCACTCGGCCTTTGGCAATATGAGCAGCAAACACTCCACTGGAGATGTCCATCTGAGACATAATCCACCCACCAAATATATCACCGTCGGGGTTAGCGTCTGCAGGCATAGCAATGGTGCGTAAAGATGGGTTACCAGCAGGCATCTGGGCTGAATTAACGACAGGCTTAGTTATCGGTTCAGCTGTAGGCTTAGTGATCGGTTTAGAGTTAGGGTTATTTATGGGATTAGGCACTGGATTAGCCACGGTTAGTCATACCTTACGTAATATAGTGGTTTAGTCGTTTCAATAATAACACTCAAAGGGTGAATTCTCACACACATACACTGCCAATTTTCTGCTACGTTAAAGTCTTAGTTTTATCTGTCATCGTATTTTATTGTAAATCATAACCTAAAGCCGAATTTTTTAGGTATATTAAAACGAGATTAACTCAGAGTAATGTCATATTATGTTTTCACGTCCTATGGTGCGTTATTTAATCCTTTTATGTTTTGCTGTGTCGGCGTCTCAGAACGCTCTGGCGTCCTGCGCTCCGTGGCTTAAGCACGATCTGAAACAACTCCATTCGGGTAAGCCGCTAGATGTGTGTGCTGTTACTGCGGGTAAACCATTGTTACTCGTTAACACAGCGAGCCACTGTGGCTTTACGGGACAATTTGAAGGCTTAGAAGAATTACACCAAACTTATAAAGACCAAGGCCTCATTATTATTGGGTTCCCTAGCAACTCCTTTAACCAAGCTGCCGCCAATGAAGAAGAAGCGGCTAAGGTCTGCTTTTTTAATTTTGGTGTGACTTTTTTAATGACCCAAACGATGCAAGTTACAGGGTCGAATGCACACCCCATATTTCAGCACTTAATCGCAGCAGAAGGCGAACCTAGCTGGAATTTTAACAAGTATTTAGTGGATAAAAACGGTCAAGTTATTGACCGGTTTAGGCAATGGACATCGCCAACATCTCGCGTAATTAGTAAGGCGATAGAAGCCCAACTATGAGCCGAAAGCAGGCCCAATTTTCTGCCCTGACAAGCACTCAATGCTACTGTCAATCGGGGCATAGTTTTGAATCCTGCTGCCAACTTGCGCTTACCAAAAATCAATATGCTGAAACTGCAGAAATGCTAATGCGCTCACGCTATACGGCCTTTTGCCTACGTGATCAGACCTACCTGCTTGAGACTTGGCATCCTAGCACCCGCCCTCAAAGTATAGAGTTTCCTCCTCAGCAGCTGTGGCTGGGACTTAAAGTAGTCACTACCCAAGGAGGCGGCTTAGAGGATGCAGAGGGACAGGTTGAATTTGTTGCACGATATAAAATTCAAGGTAAAGCCTATCGTTTGCATGAATGTAGTGATTTTTTACGCCAAGATCAGCGTTGGTATTACACTCAGGGTCGACTTTTTGATCATTAGATCAGCTGAGATAATCGTCACATAAGGGTGTTTTGGAAATGCTGATCAAGCTTGAGGAGCATGGTGTGCTTTAAGCGAAGCGTCAGGTCTGAGAAACAGGCAAACTATTAAGTTTTGCTGTGGTTATTCCATTAAAACGCTATTTTGAAGAAAATGGCGCGCCCGAGAGGATTCGAACCTCTGACCGCTCGGTTCGTAGCCGAGTACTCTATCCAGCTGAGCTACGGGCGCTCAAAAAGTGGCGGAGAGGGAGGGATTCGAACCCTCGGTACCCGTTTAAAAGGTACGGTTCCTTAGCAGGGAACTGGTTTCAGCCACTCACCCACCTCTCCGCAGAGAGCGCGTATGTTACCCTAACCTTTTAGTAAATAAAAGGCTTAAACTTCAATTCTCTTGAATGTTTTAGTTACTCGCCTTATTTTTTCCCAAACGGGAAACCACCACCTAATCCGGGCAGACCTCCGGGCATATTGGGGGGCATTCCTGGCGGCATTCCGCCTGCTCCACCACCCATGCCCGGTGGCATTTGTCCTTGCAAACCGCGCATCATTTTTTGCATGCCACCCTTGCCTGACATCTTCTTCATCATCTTTGCCATTTGTTTGTGCTGTTTGATCAAACGGTTGATGTCTTGGATCTGGGTACCAGAACCCGCTGCAATGCGGCGCTTGCGGGAACCATTAAGAGAATCTGGCAGAGCCCGCTCTTTGGGTGTCATGGAATTAATGATACATTCCATTTGATTAAAGTTCTTTTCTGCGCCTGCGCTCGAAGCCGCTTGGGCCATACCGCCCATGCCTGGCATTTTATCTAGCAAACCCGCCATGCCACCCATATTTTTCATTTGCTGAAGCTGATCACGGAAATCTTCTAGGTCAAAGCCTTTGCCTTTTTTGATTTTTTTGGCAAGCTTTTCTGCCTTGTCCTTATCGACCTTTTGCTCTACTTCTTCAATTAAGGATAATACATCACCCATGCCCAAAATGCGTGATGCAACTCGGTCTGGATGAAAAGGTTCTAGGGCTTCTACCTTTTCACCCACACCTAAGAATTTAATCGGTTTGCCCGTAATGTGGCGCACAGAAAGCGCTGCTCCACCCCGAGCATCACCGTCAGTTTTACTCAGCACCACACCCGTTAGGGGTAGTGCTTCATTAAACGCTTGTGCTGTATTGGCTGCGTCTTGGCCCGTCATGGCGTCAACAACAAACAGCGTTTCCACAGGGGCTAAAGTCGCATGGAGGGCTTTTACCTCTTCCATCATGGCCACATCAACTTGCATGCGACCCGCTGTATCAACAATCACCACATCATAGTGCTGCTGGCGAGCGTGGTTAATGGCTTTTTCTGCGATAGCCACAGGTTTTTCCATGACCGTACTTGGAAAAAAATGAGCGCCCACTTCCTCAGACAGCGTTTGTAACTGCTTTATGGCGGCAGGACGATAAACGTCTACACTCACCAACATCACCGACTTCTTTTCCTTTTCCATGAGAAATTTAGCCAGTTTGGCCGCAGAAGTGGTTTTACCAGCGCCCTGAAGACCCGCCATCAGCACCACTGCTGGAGGCTGAACAGCTAAATTAAGGCTCTCATTAGCCGAACCCATAATCGATTCAAGTTCTTGCTGAACAATTTTTACAAACACTTGGCCTGGACTTAAGCTACGACTAACTTCTGCACCTATAGCCCGAACCTTAATTTGCTCAATAACAACCTTTACCACCGGCAAGGCGACGTCAGCTTCTAATAACGCCATGCGCACTTCACGCAAAGTTCCCTTAATATTGTCTTCTGTTAAGCGCGCTTGGCCACGGATGTTTTGTAACGTTTTACCTAAGCGTTCTGTTAAATTATCAAACATGTCAGTCTCTGTGAAACACCAAATAATAGGTCCTAGTATACCCTCGCTAATTCACTTTGGCCCTTAGTTTTAGTCTTTTTTCATATCAAGCCTAGGCAGGACTGCTTTGCTTCATTATGATGGGGTTATTAGCCGTACAAAAACAAACATCATGATTGCTTTAATAATTGGCCTTAGCGCAGTACTTTTTTACTTAGCAAGCGCTTGGACTCAAAATAGGACCCCTGCTCAACAAGCGTCCAAAAGAGCCTATGCCCTCAGCCTTGCAGCTTGGCTGTTACAGGGCTTGCATTTATATTTGGGGTTATTCACTGAAGTGGGCCTTTTATTGGATTTAGGGGCTACTCTGTCCCTCACGACATGGGCAGTAATTGGTGTCATTCTTATCAGCAGTTTACGCAACCCTGTGGCTAACTTGCTGATCTTTGCAGCACCTGCCACTGCAGCGGCCATTGTAATCGATATTCTTAGTGTGCCTGCGTTTCAAGGCCGCCAGTTTTCCTTGGGCATCTTGGTGCATATCTTCACCTCTATTCTGGCTTATGCCCTATTTGCCGTAGCAGCTTGTCAAGCTGTGTTATTGATTTACCAAAATCGTCATTTGAAACACCACCAGTCTTCCCGCTTAGTTACAAGCTTGCCGCCTCTGCAAACGATGGAAAGCCTATTGTTTGAAGTATTGGCAACGGGGCAGATTTTGTTAAGTGTGGCTTTAATGACAGGGTTTTTATTTTTAGATGATTTATGGGCACAACATGTGGCTCATAAAACTATCTTGAGTCTTGTAGCATGGTTCATTTTCACAATTCTTCTTTATGGGCATTACCGATTAGGCTGGCGTGGTCGCACTGCTATCCGTTGGACCCTGTGGGGTTTTGGCAATTTAGCACTGGCTTTTTTTGGCACCAAAATGGTTTTGGAATTGCTTTTATAAAAACTCAGTACTTGACACGAAGCGCCTAAGGCATAAGAATTAACAGCCATAACTGATACGAGGTCACCCCCGCCTTGAGCGAAATCCCTTTAGGATATTTATTTTCTAGCCTAGCCTTCCTCATTTTATTGTCGGCATTTTTCTCCAGTTCAGAAACTGGCATGATGTCCCTCAATCGGTATCGCCTGCGCCATCTAGTTAAACAAAAACACCGAGGAGCCATGCGTGCGAGCCGGCTGTTAGATCGACCAGACCGCCTGATTGGCGTCATACTCATTGGCAACAATTTTGTAAACATTTTAGCCTCTGCTATTGCGACCATGATTGCTCTGCGCCTCATGGGTGATGCTGGAGTTGCCGTTGCTACAGCAATGCTCACTTTAGTGATCCTTATTTTCGCCGAGGTCACCCCCAAAACAGTGGCCGCAATTAAGCCTGAGCAGGTGGCTTTTCCTGCTTCTTTAATTCTGTCGCCCTTACTTAAACTGCTTTACCCCTTTGTATGGTTGGTTAATACCATTTGTAATGGCCTACTGCGCATGCTTGGTTTTAATGCTGCAGCCAAAGTTAACGATCACCTTAGCTCAGAAGAGTTACGTACCATCGTGCATGAAGCGGGGGCGCTCATTCCAAGGCGCAATCAATCCATGTTGTTGAGCATATTGGATTTAGATACTGTGACCGTGGAAGATATTATGATTCCTCGCAACGAAATTGTGGGGATTGATATTAACGACGACATCAGTACGATTTTAAATACCATCAGTCAAAGCCCACATACACGCATACCCTTATACCAAGAAGAACTAAATAATGTGGTAGGTATGGTGCACGTAAGGCAAATACTGCCTCTGATGTACGCAGAAAAACCATCTAAGGAGGAGTTTTTGGCCTTGGCGCAAGAGCCTTATTTCGTGCCTGAAAGCACTCCTTTAAATACTCAATTACTAAACTTTCAAAAGCGTAAATATTGGGTGGCTTTGGTGGTGGATGAATATGGTGACATTCAGGGACTAACCACACTGGAAGATATTTTAGAAGAAATTGTAGGTGACATGGCCGAAGAACAAGACCTTGAAAATGACGACATTCATGCTCAGGAAGATGGTTCGTTTTTCATTGATGGCACGACTACCGTGCGTGACATCAACAAGGCCCTTACTTGGAGCTTGCCCATTGATGGGCCCAAAACACTCAACGGTTTAATCACTGAAAGACTTGAAGAGATACCGCAGTTCAATGTGTGTTTAAAACTAGGAGAGTACCATCTTGAGACGGTTCAGATTAGAGGCAACTTTATTAAGACAGTGCGTTTACACCGCGTAGAAGTGACTGCAGAAGAGGTGCATTAAGGCTGCACCATGGTGACAAATGGACTGGCCAATTCGCGTTCGCGCACGTTGGCTAACACTTGTTTACGACCATCTTCGTCCAAGCGCATCCAAGCGACGATTTCGTCCCCTGACCGATAACAGCCCTGACAAATGTCGTCATCGTCTAAATAACAAATGTTGACACAAGGCGAAGCAATGGTTTTTCCTGACACTGTTAAGCATCCTTTGGCTGGGTATATAGATCAATACGCGCATCGTAAACTAAATTAACAAATTCAGCCAGAATAAAGGCGGTCATACCCCAAATACGATACTCATCATAATAGAAACTTGGCACCTGTTTAACTCCCTTTGCAAGCGGTAAAGCATCCATCTGCGGCTGCGTATCTACAAAAAATCTTAAAGGGACTGTAAATATGCGATCTAATTCGCCAAGATTAGGCATCAGTTGATTGACCACCGAGGTTGGCACTACACCAACCACAGGCGTCACCACAAACCCTTGTCTTGATAACACCTGCCCCATTTTTCCAACCACTGCCACGGCTTCTGGTTTAAGTGCCACCTCTTCATAGGCTTCTCTCAATGCAGTGGCGACTAGATCGGCATCATCAGGGTCTGCCTTACCCCCTGGAAAAGCTATCTGGCCTTTGTGAGTGGGCAAATGTTGTGCCCTGCGCGTGAGGATCACCTCAGGATTATGCTTATCGTCAGTGATCGCCACCAACACTGCTGCTGGGGTTTGTAAGTCTGCAATGAGTGTTCGAGGCTGATATTGTGATAATTTTTGGGTAATAAACTGATGCATTAGTTTGAATCTACAATTCCTTGTTTCTAGTGAAGAGTGTTTATCTTACAATAAACACATCAGTTAAGTCAGAGGTGCAAAACATATCATGAAATATTGTAGCCATTGTCGTGCTCTAGTGAGCTTTATTGTGCCCGAAGGTGACAATCGTCAGCGTTATGTCTGTGACGAATGTGAATTTATTTTTTATGAAAACCCTCGCATTATAGCGGGCACTATTCCCGTCTTTGAAGGCCAAGTATTATTGTGCAAGCGTGCCATAGAGCCCCGACTCGGCTACTGGACTTTGCCCGCAGGCTTCATGGAAAATGGTGAGACAACTCAGCAAGCAGCCCTTAGAGAGACCTACGAAGAAGCCTATGCAACCCCGCAACTTGGGGCTTTGTTCAGTGTGTGCAACCTGTCTAAAGGTAATCAAGTACACCTTTATTACTTAGCTGAAATGACCGTGGCTGAGTATGGATCTGGTCCAGAAAGCTTAGAAGTTGAACTCTACCATGAGGCTGATATCCCTTGGCATGATCTGGCTTTTGGTACCGTAACTGAAACCTTAAAGCGTTATTTTGAAGACCGCAAACAGGGGCTTATGCAACTTCACCATATGGATTTCTGATGCTAATGGGTCATTAATAATGACCACTAACTTAACGACTTAACCCTGTAGGAATGGATTCGTTAAACGCTCAGAACCGATGGTAGACATTGGTCCATGGCCTGGCACAAATTTGACGCTGTCTTGGAGTACGAGCAGTTTTGTTTTGATGGCTTCAATCAATGTGGCATGGTCTCCTTGAGGGAAGTCTGTGCGCCCTATTGAACCTTGAAACAACACATCACCCACAAACAATAAGCCTTGATCTTGGTGATGAAACACCACGTGTCCAGGGGTGTGCCCAGGGCAGTGCAACACATCTAAAGTTTCATCACCCACACTAACTTGGTCTCCCTGATGCAGCCAGCGGGAGGGGGTGAAAGGTTTGGCTTCTGGGAACTGGAACATGCGGCTTTGATCAGCTAGACCATCAATCCAAAATTGATCACCTTCATGGGGACCAATAATAGGCAAGCCTTTATCTTCAGACAATTGGCCTGCTGCGCCTGCATGATCAATGTGAGCGTGGGTCAATAAAATCTGTGTCAGCTGTACCCCATGCGCTGACACTCGTTCTAACAAACGGGATGATTCTCCACCAGGGTCAACTAAGGCCGCTTGCATGGTTTCGTCACACCACACTAGACTACAATTTTGCTGAAACGGTGTGACTGGGATGATTTCAAACTGTAATGCCATGGTTATTTACTCAAAGTTAACTCGCACGCTTTAACCCACCCATACACGGGCATTGCGGAACATTCTCATCCATGGTCCGTCCTCACCCCAGGCTTTGTCTACCCATGAGTTAGTGCAACTGCGGTACACTCTTTCGGGATGGGGCATCATGATGGTCACACGGCCATTAGCTGCCGTAAGCCCAGTAATGCCATTGACTGAGCCATTGGGGTTAGCTGGATACTCTTCTGTGACTTGGCCATAACCATCAACGAACCGAAGAGCGACCTTTTGCTCACAGATTTGACGCTGTTCGTCACTGGAAAATTCTGCATGACCTTCACCATGGGCAATGGCAATGGGCATATGTGACCCTGCCATCCCTTGTAACAAAATTGAATCATTTTCTTGCACTTGCACCAGCGCCGTTCGGCCCTCAAATTGCTCTGATTGGTTGCGCACAAAGTGTGGCCAATGGTCACTCCCAGGAATTAATTCGTGCAAGTTAGACAACATTTGGCAACCATTACACACCCCCAAGGCAAAACTATCTTCACGCTGAAAGAAATCACTAAATGCTTGGCGTGCTATGGGGTTAAATAAAATGGACTTGGCCCATCCCTCACCCGCACCCAATACGTCTCCGTATGAGAAGCCCCCACAGGCAACCAACCCTTTAAATTCACTTAGGGCACGACGCCCCTCTAAAATGTCACTCATGTGTACATCGACACAATCAAAACCAGCCTTCACAAAAGCAGCAGCCATTTCAAGTTGACCGTTAACGCCTTGTTCGCGCACTATGGCAACCCGTGGACGCTGGCCACTGGCAATTAACTCAGCAGCCACATCCTCATGGCTGTCAAAAGTGAGGAGCGAGTTTAGGCCTGGGTTGTTCGCGTCTAATAAAGCATCGTATTCTTGTTGTGCACAATTGGCGTTATCTCGCATGGCTTGCAGGCGAAAGCTTGTATGCGCCCAAGTGCGATGAATCTGCGTTCTTGAGTCCGTTAAGACGGCTTCACCTTTAATCGTGAACCTAATTTGGTCATCTGTGTTGAGGGTGCCTATGACTCGGCTTTGTTCTGCCAAACCGCAGGAGCTGAGTTGGCGCAACACCTCAGCACTGTCGGCACTTTTAACTTGCAACACCACACCCAATTCTTCATTAAACAGCCAAGCCAATAAATCATCAGCATCACTAATGAGATCAGCACACTCAATATCCACACCGACATGACCCGCTAGGCACATTTCCACTAAGGTGGTGTACACACCCCCATCAGAGCGATCATGATAGGCGAGTAATAAACCATTTTCATTAAGGCCTTGCACGGCACTAAATAAGCCTAACAGGTCATCTGCATCGTCTAAATCTGGACAGTGATCACCTAACTGACTGTATACCTGTGCTAAACAAGAGCCACCCAAGCGGTTTTTCCCATTGCCTAAATCAACTAAAATAAGAGCGGTTTCACCTGCATTACTCACTAACTGAGGGGTTAGGGTCTTACGCACATCAGCCACGGGAGCAAAACCAGTAATGACCAAAGACACCGGTGAAGTCACGCTCTTATCACTATCACCATCACGCCATACAGTGCGCATAGACATAGAGTCTTTGCCCACAGGAATAGAAATGCCTAGGGCTGGACATAATTCCATGCCCACGGCTTTGACCGTATCGTATAAGTTTGCATCTTCACCGGCATAGCCTGCTGGAGACATCCAATTGGCGGACAGACGAATGTCACTGATCTGCTCAATTTGCGCACAGGCCATATTGGTAATTGTTTCACCAATGGCCATGCGACCTGAAGCAGGCCCATCAATTAAGGCCAATGGCGTGCGTTCACCCATGGCCATGGCTTCACCCGTAGTTGAGTCTAAGGCGGTGGTAGTGACCGCACAATTGGCCACAGGTACTTGCCATGGACCAACCATTTGCTCACGGGCCACCATACCCGTAATCGATCGATCACCAATGGTGATCAAAAAGCCTTTGCCTGCTACTGTAGGCAAATGCAGCACACGCCTTGCTGCTTCAGGCAAATCCACATGAGACAGATCCAAGGCCGGTAGTTCAACCTCTTGACGCTTTACATCGCGGTGCATTTTAGGTGGTTTACCAAATAATACAGACATTGGCAAATCCACAGGTTGATCATCAAAGTCTGTGTCACCTAAGGATAAATGGTGTTCTTGAGTGGCTTCTCCTACCACTGCATAAGGACAACGCTCACGTGCACATAGGGCCGTGAAAACATCCATATTTTCTGGTGGCACCGCCAGCACATAACGTTCTTGAGCTTCGTTGCACCAAATTGCAAGCGGCGACATGCTAGGCTCATCATTATTGATATTACGAAGCTGAAATGCTCCACCACGGCCACCATCCTTAACTAATTCTGGGAAGGCATTGGATAAGCCACCTGCACCTACATCGTGTATAAAACTGATGGGGTTATGATCACCCATTTGCCAACAGCGGTCGATCACTTCCTGACAGCGTCTTTCTAACTCTGGATTATCACGCTGCACCGAGGCAAAGTCTAAGTTTTCAGCACTCGCTCCTGAGTCCATGGAAGAAGCAGCGCCACCACCCAAACCAATTTGCATGGCTGGACCACCTAAACAAATCAATTGATCACCCACTCCCACCTCACCTTTTTCTACATGGTTTGCACGAATATTACCCATGCCCCCTGCGATCATGATGGGTTTGTGGTAACCACGAATGTCTGGACCGTTGATGCCTGCAACTTGAGCTTCATAGGTGCGAAAATAACCATTTAAGGCTGGACGGCCAAATTCGTTGTTAAAGGCTGCGCCACCAATAGGCCCTTCCAACATAATGTCTAAGGCAGACACAATGCGGTCAGGTTTGCCATAGTCTACTTCCCAAGCCTGTTCAAACCCAGGAATACGCAAGTTAGATACACTGTAACCCGTCAGGCCTGCTTTGGGCTTAGAGCCCTTTCCAGTGGCACCCTCGTCACGTATTTCTCCACCAGAACCTGTGGCTGCGCCTGCAAAAGGAGCAATAGCCGTGGGATGGTTATGGGTTTCAACCTTCATTAATAGGTGAATTTCTTCCTCATGATACGCATATTGCTGATTTTCTGATTGAGGGAAGAAACGACCCGCTGTATGACCTTTGATCACTGAGGCATTATCGATGTAGGCTGATAGGACACCCTCACCATTAAGCTCATTGGTATTCTTAATCATCTTAAACAAGGACATGGCTTGATCTTCACCATCGATAGACCAGCTTGCATTAAATATTTTATGGCGACAATGTTCAGAATTGGCTTGGGCAAACATCATCAATTCAACGTCTGTTGGGTTGCGGCCCAGAGCAACAAAGGCTGTCACAAGGTAATCAATTTCGTCCTCAGCTAAAGCCATACCCAAGCTTATATTTGCCTTAACCAGAGCCTCGCGCCCCCCATGTAAAATATCAATCCATGCTAGAGGTGCTGGTTTAGTTTGCACAAACAAGCCTTTAGCCTGATCTAAGGAAGTTAAGGTTTGCTCCACCATGCGATCATGCAATAGGGCTGCTGCCACAGTATATTCTTCAGCTGACAAAGCCTGCGATGTAATCAGATAAAAAGCCGTACCGCGTTCTATGCGTTTGACTTGCTGCAAACCACAATTATGAGCAATATCTGTTGCCTTACTAGACCAAGGTGAAATAGTGCCTAAGCGGGGAATCACCAATACTAGGTGGTCACTGAGGTTTTGTACCGGCACATTGGGACCATAGCGCAGCACTTTATTGAGCTTGTCGGCGTCAAGGTCAGTCAGCTCCCCATCAACCAAAACAAAGTGCATAAACTCAGCATAGACAGCTTCAATATTAGGCAGCGCATCTTGTAAACGAGTTAGTAGGCGTTGATTACGAAAGTCAGATAGAGCGGGTGCACCGCGAAGAATTAACATTTGTGGCCTCTAGAGAACTGCATCTTTGGATTGATCTGTAATGGTATTAGAATTCGCTTTATCAGCTTTGTGCTGTTTGCGTCGCTGTTTAAAAAAATTGCTCAACATCTTACCCGATTCATCAGCCATAAGGCCTGATATAACCTGCACACTATGGTTGAAATAGGGCTGTTTTAACAGCTGCATTTGGCTCACTACAGCTCCCGCCTTAGGTTCGCTCGCTGCATACACAAGCCGTTGAATACGCGCATGGATAAGAGCGCCCACGCACATGGTACAAGGCTCAAGTGTGACATAAAGATCGCAGCCACTCAGACGGTGATTGCCTACAGTTTGCGCAGCTTGACGTAAGGCTATAATTTCAGCATGGCCACAGGGATCATGTAAATTAATGGTTTGATTGTAACCTTGGCCAATAATCTGACCATCACATACCACTAGCGCCCCCACAGGCACTTCACCTATTTGCTCCGCTTGGGTTGCCAAAGCAATGGCTTGTTCCATAAATTCTAGGTCGATAGAAGCTACCTTTTGGGAAGATGCCTGCATAGTTTAGTGTCTATTGAAGGAAATATTTCTTCTTGATCAAGCAAAAGTATAAATTTTATGGCTCTGTAGTTTATAGATATTTAAAAGAGCATTGATCTATCAAAACATTACCCCTTACCGTACTGATAAATGCTACACCTAGGTTACAACTAAAGTTAATAAATATAAGTTGAGACCCTCATTGATTATACACCGCTAGCAGTGTTTAAACATCACTCATAAATGATGTTTGTCGTTATTACATTACCTTGACATCACATTCTTTAAGCGTGAATTTTTCTAAAAATCCTTTAAAGATAAGCAGAATTGATTAACATAGGATTTGATCGAATAAGTTTTTTAACGTGGAAAATGCATCCAACCCGTAATAATATATTTAGAGTTAGCTTGCAGCAAATTACCTTTATGGGCGTGAGTCCACTCTGCAGGCCAAATTAAAGTTAGCCCTTTTTTGGGCTGTACTTCAAGGTCATAATGGTTGAAATAGGTTGTCCCACCATCTTTAACATCAACGTCATTTAGATAGGTCATCCATGCAAACACACGATGCAGCGTACTTAAACTGGATCGCTCCGTGTGTACTTTGTGGAAATGTTGCCCACTTTGATATCTTTGCAAATTAAACGTACCCACTTCTAAATTCTGAGCAAACGTATCCAAAAAGGGCCATTGAGCAGCATAATCCTTATAACAAGAAAATAGGCTTTCAAAGTAATTTAGAATGGCTTCATTACCTGGCAGATTGATTTCGTTTGGCATCATGGAAATGTCTATACTATTTTTAGTATCTAAGTCTAACCCGCCTGCAGTCCGGCCTTTCTCTTGTTTTTCATGATTTAATTCAAAATAAGAAATTAAATCATCACAGATGGAGGGAGGATCTATTATCCATGAACCAACAAAATTAGGAGATAAACGTGGCTCCTGTAAAGTTACTCGTTGCATACAATGTGCCTCATTCAATAAATAAACCATTTTTCGTATCAAACACAATAGAGCCACAACCTATTCTCAAGTACTCAAGGCTTTCTCTATGCTGCCCTAGATTAGCTAGCAATAATCCTAATCCAGCATTGGCTGCAGTATCGTCAGGTTTAATCTTTAGTGCTTGTCTTAAGCTAATCTCAGCTTCATCTAAACAGTTTATTTGTTGCAGCATTAATCCTAATTTATTATACGCCATAATAGAGTCAGGTTTAAGCACGATAGCTTGTCTAAAGTTCGATTCAGCCTCGTCTAATCTGTCCAATTCTTTTAACGTTGCCCCCAAATTAATAAATGCATCAGAAAAATCTGGTTTAATCGCAATCGCTTTTTTAAAGCTCACTTCTGCCTCTGTTGGTCTATTGAGGACTTGCAAGACATCCCCCAGACTTTTATGTGCCTCAGCAAAGTCAGGTCGCAAAAAGATCGCTTGTTTAAGACTGACTTCTGCCTCAGCAAATAGACTCAGTTCTTGCAGGGTTATGCCCAAATTATAGTGGGCATCCATATGATTGGGCTGTGAGGCTATGGCTTGATTGAAGCTTGCTTGTGCCTCTTCAAATCTATGTAGATCTTGGAATATAACACCCAGATTATTGTGAGCACTGGCATATTGGGGGTTTAAAGCGATGGCTTTTTTATAGCTTGTTTCAGCTTCCTTTGACCGGCCAAGTTCTTTCAGTATAACCGCTAAATTATTGTGGGCTTCAGCATCTTGCGGCTCAATAGACACAACGGTCTGGCTCGCAGTTAAAGACTTTAATAGTTGATCCGTTTGTTTGAAAATTGCCCCAAGCACTTTCCAAGCGAATGAATGACGCGGAAAGTCTTGGGTGATAGACAAGGCTAATTTTTCTGCCTTGGCATGCTGTCCAGCTTGAAACAATGTTAAGAGGCTATTGAGTCGTGCTTGAGACAGATGGTCTGCATTCTTATTTTGTTTAAGAGAGGGAGGGTTTGATGTTTGAAAAGATGGCTTTAACTGGGCTTCTAAAGCACCCAATTTCTCTGCACTAAAGCCTTTCTTTCTTACCTTTTTAAGCAATCTCTTGGCATTTTTAATTTGATTCTGCTTGATGAGGGCATCAATATAACTCAACCAAAATTGTTCTACTTTAGGATTAGAATCTAAGGCAGTCTTAAATAATGACAGGGCCACTTCCATGTCATTTACAGCTACTTTTAACACCCCTAAGTTATGACTAGCATCGGCATGAGAGGGATATTCTTCTAAAACGGTAAGGTATAAATGTTCTGCTTCTTCAAGCCGACCTTGTTGATGAGCAACAACTGCCTGCTGCAGTATTGTATTAGCCTTAGATTCCATAGAACATTCTCAAAGTTTCATTCATTCATCTTGCCAAAAAAATTTACTATTGATGAGATATTTTATTAAGTAAATGCCATCACAAAACTGCAGCAGAGTGTAAAGCATATGCGAGTATTAAATACCCTGGCTCTATTATTTCTCATTAATAGACAACTTTAGTTATTCCCAATCGATGGGGAACCAGCTTAATAATGAGTATTATCAATAAACCAAAACATAACCATCAGCAGGTGTTTAACTACTCTATGAATCGACTCTGAACTGCACGATTTTCTGACATCTATGGCGCTACAACTTTTCAATATCTTAATCAATGACTGACTGAACAGCCTATACTGCCAGTCATTCTTCAAATAATTTACAATGCGGGTCATTATGAATGACGTCTTCAATTAATTGCCATTTACAACAATATTAAAGAGTATAAAAATTAACTCCAACTATAACTCTATCCTTTTTTCCATTATAAAATGAAGAGTGGTATCTTTGAGCGGGAAAAATTGTAATCAAACCTTTTTTAGGGAGAATCTCTTCGCTAGGTTCATAAAACTTCAAAAAACCTGGTTCAGTGCAATCCTGATCTCCGACAGACAGATAATACACAAGCGCATACTTTTGCTTAGCTAAGCTAAAAGTTGAATCTTTGTCGTTTTTATCCACGTGCTGATGGCGAGTTGTGCCACCTCCAGCACCAAAAATACTAAAGAAAGAATCTTTTATAAAAATATCTGAATTAAACGCTTTACTTAAAATACTATGAAGATCTATTTCTAACTTCTGGATCCTAGGATGATTATCTTCAAATAAATCATATTTTGAACCTCTAGTATCGCCAAAGCTCGGATCTTTTTCTTTATCTAAGTCTAATAATTTTCTGCTATACAGGTACGTAATAAGTTCCTGTTCTACCGACCTGTTTAATTCGAGTATTTTTGAGGCCGGTATAATAAGACAATCTGAGGTAATTGTATTCTTAACACCCTCTGCAGTATTTTCACGTGCCTTCCTTGCCTGTAACACACTTAATAACAAGCTAAAGTCCTTCGACTTAGGGTCAATCACATTTGCTTTTTTTATGCTTTCTAATGCTGAGTCTTTATAACTCATATTATAAAGAACTTTAGTCAATCCGTAATGCGCTAATGCAAAGTCAGGTTTCAACGTTATTGCGTGTTTCAAGCTTTCTTCAGCTTCTTCTAATCTACCCAGTTCTTGGAGCGTGACACCTAAGTTGCTATAGGCTTCGGCATAGTTAGGCCTTAACGCTATTGCTTGAATATAGCTTGCTTCAGCTTCGTCTAATCTGCTCAGTTCTTGCAGTGTGGCACCTAAGTTGCTGTGAGCATTGGCATAGCCAGGTTTTAACACTATCGCTTGCCTATAGCTTGCTTCAGCTTCGTCTAATCTACCCTGTTCTTTCAGCGCGTTACCCAAATTATTGTGGGCTTCAGGATAGTTTGGTCTCAACACTATCGCTTGTCTCAAGCTGACTTCAGCTTCATTCAATCGACCTAATTCTTGAAGGGTGACACCTAAGTTACTGTGAGCTTCGGCATCTTGAGGAGATAACTCAACTGCTGTTTGATTAGCGTTTAAGGCTTCAGTATTCCTGCCTATTGCCTTAAATACTGCTGCTAGTATCATCCAGCTGAAATTATCATTGGGGAAGTCGCGAGTAATGGATAATGCAAGAATTTCAGCGTCACCCAATCGTCCACTCTGATAGTGCTCTAAAAGCCTACTGAGTAGTTTTTGAGGTGGGTTTGCACTATAGACATTTCCTGTCGTATTTAAAGAATTCAGTTGTGTTTTCAGGATGTCTAGTTTGTATTCTGCCACCCCTTGATTTTTCGCCTGCTCAAGGACTTGCTTGGCATTCTCACCCTGCTTTGCCTTGATTAGGGCGTCAATATAACTCAGCCAAAACTGATCTACTTTTGAATTTGTTTCAACAGCAACTTTAAATAGTGGCAGCGCTGCATCTGTTTTATTAATAGATACTAATAAGACGCCTAGGTTATGGTTAGCATCCGGCTGCGCTGGCTGGGAGTTTAAGATGGCTTTATAAAGGCGCTCAGCTTCTTCAACTTGACCTTTTTTATGCGCCGCAACACCCTGTTGCAGCGCTTGTTGAATAGTTAGTTCCATTAAATTACCTTAAACAGTGCCCCATCCATATTATAAATGCCCGTTTTAAATTGCTAACGAATGTCGTCAGTAGCATTAATAGCAGCCATCTGTCTCACACCGACCTTGCAACTAACATGCAACAATTGCTAGTGCATGCGCCCATTTTTATCCCACTCAGTCAATGCATCTTCCCAACTTGGGATACTGTTTGCTTCGTAGCCATAAACTTTTCCGTCACCAATTTTAGAAAAACTTTTCATAGCTTTTAAATGGGATGGAGATGTTAAATAACCTAACATGTGCTCTTTTGATTTCCAAACAGTGAGTGTGTGTTGGTATCCATTACGTGAATTGAACACACAATGCAGTATTCCTTCAGCTTTTTGGGCATCTTTTGACGCAGGCATTGTTAATGTCAAAAACCTGATCCAACCCATTAAACCTTTTGGTTTAAGTCCTGTTACTGATACATACATTTATTTAAATCCACAGATAATACATTGAAATTAAATAATTAATGATTGATATCATGATATCTTATTCCCACTCAATAGTGGCAGGGGGCTTACTGGAAACGTCATAGGCAACCCGAGAGATACCTGCTATTTCATTAATAATTCGGCCCGAGACTTTTTCCAATAGTTCATAGGGCAGGTGGGCCCAGCGGGCGGTCATAAAGTCGATTGTTTCTACCGCTCTTAAAC
>Ga0209119_1000482_pt1 | contig 40427 bp, 35 predicted proteins | sample COG_03_FD_184747 | JGI IMG/M metagenome (GOLD analysis project Ga0209119, IMG submission 184747) | Pelagic Microbial community sample from North Sea - COGITO 998_met_03 (SPAdes) (version 2) | ecosystem: Environmental > Aquatic > Marine > Neritic zone/Coastal water | place: Helgoland, sampling...
CAGATGAATGTGAGGTGACCGCTTCAGATTTAATACCACCAACCGCAACCGATAATTGTAGTACATCCACAGTAACTGTAAGCCACAACATCGCTACGTTCCCGATCACTACCCAAGGGACAACAGTCATAACTTGGACCTATGATGATGGTAATGGAAACACATCTATGCAAACACAAAATGTTATGATTGATGATGTATTTGCACCTGTTCCAGATGTAGCTATACTTGTTGATGTAACTGCAGAATGTGAGGTGACCGCTTCAGATTTAATACCACCAACCGCTACTGATAATTGTGTTGGTATGGTTAAGGTAACACACAATGCTTTATTGCCTATTAATACTCAAGGTGCAACTGTAGTAACTTGGACTTATGATGATGGGAATGGGAATACATCTATGCAAAATCAAAATATAATTATAAATGATACAACGGGTCCAGTAATTATTGATTGTCCAGTAGATTTTTTAGTTAACGCAGATTCAAATGGAAACTATACTATTTTAGATTATAGTACAATTTTAACCTTTAATGATAATTGTACAGCAACTGGAAGTCTTACCACAACTCAAAGCCCTATTTCAGGGACGGTAGTGGTAGAAGAAACTGTAAATACTGTAACCATAACAGTTTCAGATTCTGTAGGAAATGATACTATATGTACTTTTGATATTACTGTTGACCCTTTTTTAGAAATGATTATACCAACATTTGATATTGTATCTTCTATCTGTAAAGGCGATACATTAGCAGCTTTGCCAACACTATCAATTAACAGCATTGTAGGAACATGGTCACCCGCCATAGATAAAACGCAAACCACCAAATATACGTTTACTCCCAATACTGGACAATTTGCAACAACAACTACTTTAACTATAGAGGTTAATGAAATTGTTACACCAACCTTTGATCGAATAGCACCAATTTGTGAGGGCGATACATTAGCATCTTTGCCAACACTATCAATTAATAGCATTGCAGGAGTATGGTCCCCCGCCATAGATAATACGCAAACTACAACATATACTTTTACTCCAAAAGTAGGGCAATGCTCATTAACAACAGACTTAACTATTGAGGTTGTAACTTTAGCTCCGACATTTAATACACTAGATGCTAGTTCTTGTAGTTCTTCAGATGGCAGTATTACAATATCCGATTTATCATCAAATACAGATTATACGATTACATACGATTATCGGGGAAGGATCATAAATCTAAATCTGAAATCCGCTGCTAATGGAAATATAGTGATTATAGGTTTGCCGTCAGGAACTTACAACAATTTTAGAGTTACCGATGATGCTACGAGCTGTGAGGATAATTTGGGACAGTTTGTTATTGGTTGCACTCAGAATATAGTAGAGGAATGTTTTAAGTTTAAGAGGTTTTTTACACCAAATAATGATGGAGTTAATGATTTTTGGTATTTAGAAACAATTAATGAGTGCAATTATGTGCTATACATTTATGATAGATATGGGAAACTGTTAACGATCTTAGACCCTTCTAATCCAAATTGGAGTGGAACAGTTAATGGTGCCAATTTGCCAACAAATGATTATTGGTTTTTAGTAAAATACAAAACGATTGATGGAGTTGATAAATCATATAGGTCACATTTCACTTTAAAAAGATAATAAACTGTGCTCAAAAAAGTCCATGCCTCAGCATTGAAAAAACGACTATAAAATTCTAGGCAAGAAAATCACTGTTAACATGGCACCAGCTAATTTGAGAAAGGAGGGAAGTGCCTTCGATTTAACGTATCCATCAAAATTCTTATCCTTTTTGAAGACAAGAAAGGCCAAAGTTCCCATTATTCACCGCCCAAGAATTTATGGAGCCTCAAAATATGGCTTGGAACGTACCTTTAAAGTATTGAAAGATTTGAGTATTATAATCTTTAATCATAAGCTATCACAATCCAAAAGAGTACGTACTTAGGGCCTTTCAATAGCGTTGTTTCAAAAAATAATAGTAATTTTAGGCACTGAATCAATTGGATGCGACCACCACTAAAAATAATTGAATGCCCACGAGATGCCATGCAAGGCATCAAAGCGTTTATTCCCACAGCTCAAAAAGTCCAGTATCTTCAGTCTTTGTTGCGTGTTGGGTTTGATACCATTGATTTTGGGAGTTTTGTATCGCCTAAAGCCATTCCTCAAATGGCTGATACTGCAGAGGTTTTGTCTCAGCTAGATTTGAGCTCTACTCAGAGTAAATTATTAGCCATCGTTGCCAACAGCCGTGGGGCCTTAGACGCCGCTTCTCATAAAGAGATTGATTTTTTAGGCTATCCATTTTCGATATCAGAAAATTTTCAAATGCGTAACACACATAAAACAATTGCACAGTCTATAGATACCTTAAGAGAAATCTTAGAAATTGCACGCGCAAACAATAAACAGGTTGTCGTTTATATTTCTATGGCTTTTGGAAATCCTTACGGAGATCCTTGGAATGTTGAGATCGTTGCAAAATGGACCGAGCGCCTAAATGCCATGGGCGTCGAAATTTTGTCATTGAGTGATACTATCGGAAGTTCTACTCCAAAGAGTATTTCCTATCTATTTTCAAAATTAATACCTGCCTATCCTCATATCGAATTTGGAGCGCATCTCCATACAAATCCATTACATTGGCATTCCAAAGTAGAGGCTGCTTATAAAGCAGGTTGTTTACGATTTGACGGCGCAATTCAAGGATTTGGAGGCTGTCCAATGGCTAAAGACGAACTAACAGGTAATATGCCAACAGAAAAATTACTTTCCTATTTCACAACTCAAAAGGCTTTCACCAATTTGAATGCGCTAAGTTTTGAAAGTGCCTACAATGAAGCTACAAAGATTTTCTCAGTGTATCATTAAAAAAAAAGAGCCGTTAGTTTCCTAACGACTCAATGATGTATTTTAAGGGTCTTCTAGAATCTAAACTCTATTCCTCCATAGACTCCAAAAGGATGTCCGGGCCGTAAACCGGCAGGAACTCTTGCAACTGCATAGGTTTCATCTAGAAGATTAATCATTTTGGCAGTGACACTTAGTCTTTTTGAAATATGGTATTTTCCTACAAAATCAATAATAAAGTTAGAGTTGATTCCGTTGCTATCGTTAACAGCTTCAGTACTCGCTTCGGTTTTAAAGGCACCATTCAAACGGCCACTCAAGTTAAGTTCAAACCTGTTGTGCTCTAATGATACCGATGTGTTAAATTGATGTTTAGCAATGTATGGTAGCTCGTCACCACTCTCAACTTCTCCCCACAACCCGTCATCACTTCCAAAACTGTTTAAAAATTCAGTATCCGTAAACGTATAACCGAAAGTAATAGGCAGGGCATAAGACGTGTTGTTACCAAGTAGGTCATAATTTAATAGTAACTCAATTCCTTTCACACTAACTTCTCCTGCGTTGAACTGTTCTAAAGATCCAGTACCTCCAGAAGCTGCTAAATCGCTCCCTAATAAGTTGCTGTAATCATTGAAAAACCCAACAACTTCGCCCCGTAATCCTTTAAAATTGAAACGCGAACCTAATTCGTAATTGATACTTTCTTCTGATTCTTGCCCAACTGTATTCCCAGGGGGCGAAAAGCCTTTATGTATTCCACCAAAAAGAGAAGTAGAATTGTTGAATTTATAGTTGAAGCCTATACCAGGAATAAAAATATCTACTTTATTTTCTCTTGAAGATACATTAATTCCAGTTCTGTTCAGGTCAGCAGATCCAAAGTTGTCTCTATCAAGCACAATATTCTCATAGCGAAGACCGGGGGTTATAGTAAAATTATTAAATTTTAATTTATACAAAACAGAGCCAGCAAATGCAGTAGCACTACTGATACGATTGGCATCACTGCCTGGAGTACCAGCAGATGTTAAATTCATTTCACCGTCCGAAATACTGTACCCATCTTTCCACTGAAAACGGTCTTCTTCATCGTAATGATATCGCAAGCCAATTTCAAGATCATGAAAAACAGTAGTATTATTCCAATGGAAATCTAATTTAGTTTGAATTCCTTTTGATAAATAACTTCTGTTGTTCGCTTTTAGGATTAAGGCATTTGCGGCTGAATCAGAAGTCCCTTTAGCAATATCAATATAATTAAGAAAATCTTGAGGAGCTTCTAGTATTTTAGAAATTTTCACTTTGGTGCCGTCAAAAACTATGTCATTTAATTTATACCAATTTCGTGAGAAATCATTATGATAAGCGTTGCTCGTAATTCTTAAGTTTTTTGAAACATCTATTTTATGAGTCACCATAAATTGAAGGTGCTCATTCGTCATTTTATCTTTTTGTGACGCTGTATAACGATCGAAAGGATTGGTCTCAAAATCTTCAGTGGTTAAACCAAGATACGTTTCATTGGAAGTTTCATCCGAATATTGAAATTTAAATTCTAATGATTGTTTATACCGTGCTTGCTGGCTGCTTTTAAGTCTAAGCTTCGCTACGACATCATTTTTATCAAACCCTGTATTATCGCCACTTGGGAGGTTTTTAAATCCATCAGAATTATTATTTAGATACTCCACAGAGTAGCCTAAATTGGTTTTTGAATCTCCAATTTTTAAATGAGTTTGACTTGTATTAAAGCTGCCATAACTCGTTTTTATACTTCCACTAAAACTGTTTGGAATTTGAGTGCTTACTAAATTAAGAGCACCACCAGTCGTAAAGGGACCATATTGTATTTGACTACTTCCTTTTAGAATTTCAACAGCTTGCATTCTGGCAACTGAAGGAAAGTAATAAGCAGCTGGCGCACTATATGGTGCTGGGGCGATAAGCACGCCATCCTCCATAATAGATATTTTTGCGCTTCGCTCTGGAGATGTTCCACGAAGACTGATATTTGGACGTAATCCAAATCCATCTTCTTCATATATATTAACTCCAGGAACAGTTCTTAAAACTCTATTGATGTCTGAGTGTGAAAATTTCTCTAATTCTTTTGGTGAGATGTAAAATGAGGAACCTGTTCTGTTTTTAGCTTCATATTTACTGCCGAAAATGACTTGTGAGTTGATAAATACAGGTTCTAGTTTTTGAATAGAATCAGTTAGTTTAATGGTTTCTTGGGCATTTAATATGCCAATACTTACTAATGTAATTTTGAGTAAACTATTCATTTTATTTAGACTGATTAAAAATAAGCTATAATTTCAGCCGCAAAGTTACAAACGAATTTTAGTTTCACAAAGCTTATTTAGAATAAATAAAAATAAAAAAATTAATAACCTATAAATCAATGTTTTAAATACATTATTTTTTCCATTTAATTAAAAAAATGACATTATAGTCAAGTTTTTATTCATTAGAAATCTAAATTCATGGTTTTTCATAAATAATAGCGTAGAAAGTCTCATTGAACTAAAAAAAATCTTAAATTTGTATGCAATTATAAGCTAATTGCTATGAATGCACATCTATCCAAAATTGTCGGCGAAGGTCTTACTTACGACGACGTCCTTTTAATACCAGCATATTCTGAAATTTTACCACGAGACGTGAGTATTAAATCAAAATTTACCAAAAACATTACGTTGAATGTTCCTATATGTTCAGCAGCAATGGATACGGTAACCGAAAGTAAAATGGCCATTGCCATGGCACGTGAAGGGGGCATAGGCGTGTTGCATAAAAACATGACTATAGAACAACAAGCTATTAAGGTACGAAAAGTAAAACGTGCTGAAAGCGGGATGATTATCGATCCAGTGACCTTATCATTAGATGCGACTGTTAAGGATGCACAGATGAGTATGAAAGAACATAGTATTGGAGGCATTCCGATAGTTGATAAAAATGGTTATTTAAAAGGAATCATAACAAACAGAGATTTAAGGTTCGAAAAGGAAAGCAATCGTCCAATCACTGAAATCATGACGTCTGAAGGGTTGGTCACAACATCAGAGGGGACATCATTACAACAAGCAGCAGTTATACTTCAAAAGAAAAAAATTGAAAAACTACCTGTAGTTGATGCTGATTTTAAATTAGTTGGACTCATTACTTTTAGAGATATTACAAAGTTAACGCAAAAGCCGATCTCAAACAAAGACCACTTTGGTCGACTCAGGGTTGCTGCTGCCATAGGAGTGACGCAAGATGCTGTTGAGCGAACCGCTGCCTTAGTGAAATCTGGAGTAGATGCTGTTATTATTGATACAGCTCACGGCCACACCAAAGGCGTAGTAAGTGTTTTAAAGTCTATTAAATCCAAATTTCCTGACCTAGATGTTGTCGTTGGAAACATAGCAACGGCAGAGGCTGCTAAATATTTAGTTGAAGCTGGTGCCGATGCTGTTAAAGTAGGTATTGGCCCTGGATCTATTTGTACGACCCGTGTAGTCGCTGGTGTAGGATTCCCTCAATTTTCAGCCGTACTAGAAGTTGCTGCAGCTCTTAAAGGGTCAGGAGTTCCCGTCATTGCAGATGGAGGCATACGATACACAGGAGATATTCCAAAAGCTATAGCTGCTGGAGCCGACTGTGTGATGTTAGGATCGTTATTAGCAGGGACTAAAGAATCGCCAGGTGAAACAATCATTTATGAAGGTCGAAAATTTAAGTCTTACAGAGGCATGGGGTCTGTAGAAGCCATGAAAGAAGGCAGTAAAGATCGTTATTTTCAAGATGTTGAAGATGATATTAAAAAGCTTGTTCCCGAAGGAATTGTGGGGCGTGTGCCTTATAAAGGAGATTTGTATGAAAGCATTCATCAATTTGTTGGAGGTATTAGAGCTGGGATGGGCTATTGTGGTGCTAAAGATATTGAAACACTAAAAGAGACGGGGCGTTTTGTGAAAATCACCGCTTCGGGTATTAGTGAAAGCCATCCACATAACGTAATGATCACAAAAGAAGCTCCTAACTATTCTAGGTAAAATTTTTCATTTTTCATTTTTTTGTACTTAAGGAATTTACATTTGTATTCTCCCGTATAATTAGTATTTTTGTTTTTCCTAAAAACTATACCATGAATAAAATATTTTTTTTAATTAGCATAACGTGCTTTTCTTTTTTTATCTCCAATGCTCAAATTTCTGATAACGACATCTTACTCACAATTTCGGGTAATCCTGTGTCAGCAAATGAATTTGTGAGAGTTTTTAATAAAAACTTAAACTTAGTTCAAGATGATTCTCAAAGGAAAATTGACAACTATTTGGAGTTGTTTGTAAATTATAAATTAAAATTAGCAGAAGCTAAAGCATTGCGCTACGATAGAGATCCAATCTATTTAAAAGAATTTAAGTCTTATAAAACTCAATTAACTCAATCTTATTTGACCGATAAAAATGTGACCGAAGGCTTAATTCGTGAAGCTTATGAGCGTACAGAAAATGAAGTGAAAGCTCAGCATATTTTAGTATTATTGGATGAGGTAGAAACTGATACTTTAGACGCTTATTCTAAAATAACAGCATTTAGAGAACGATTTATAAACGAAGATTTTGACTCCTTAAAAAAGGAACTTCACAATGGGAAGTCTACTTTTGTGGAAAGCCTTGGTTTTTTCTCAGCTTTTAAAATGGTATATGATTTTGAATCAGCAGCCTTCACTACTGAGGTCAATCAAGTTTCAAAACCTTTTCGTACAAAATTCGGATACCATGTTGTAAAAGTTTTAGAGAAACGAAAGTCAAGAGGGCAAGTAAGTATTGCACATATCATGATTGCTAATACTCAAAAAGATAGCACACTAGTTGCTAAGGATCGCATACAAGAGTTGTATCGATTGCTTTTACAAGGCGACGATTTTGCAGAACTTGCTAAACAATTTTCAGATGATAAAAGCAGTGCCGTAAAAGGAGGGAAACTTAAGCCTTTTAGTTCTGGTCAAATAAACTCGGAAGTTTTTGAAAACACAGCTTTTGATTTAGGCGTTGCGAATCCAATATCTCAACCGATTGAAACACAATATGGATGGCATATTCTGAAATTTATTAACAAAACGCCTGTAAAGTCATTTGACGAGTTACTACCAAGTTTAGAAAATAAAGTAGGTAAGGATGCGCGCTCTAAAATTGTAAAAGAAAAAATGTTAGAGCAGTTATTGATAGAGTATAAGATTACAAATCAAAATCCTAATCTAACTGAATTTGAGTCTAATTTAACCTATAATTCAGCTAAAAACAGTTGGGAGCTTTCTAAGAATTTTGATGCAAGCCAATCGTTTCTTGTTATTAAAGATCAATTTTATGTGTATCAAGATTTTTTAGATTACTTAAATAAAAATCAAAAATCAGTCAATAAAAAATGGTCTACAAATCAGCTTGTTAAAAAACAATATGCGTCTTTTCTAGAGCAATCTGTGTTCCAATATAAAAAAGAAAACTTAGAAAATGAAAACGAAGAATTCGCTCATATTATCAATGAATATAGAGAAGGGTTGTTATTATTTGAATTAATGCAAGATAAAATATGGGAAGGTGCAAAAAACGATTCTATAGGATTGATGACGTTTTATAGTTCAAATAAAGAAAACTATGTCTGGCCTAATAGAATAGAAGGCTCAGTAGCACGATCTACAAATTCTAAGTATATTAAAAAAGTACGTAAGTATTGGAGTAAAAACAAATCTAATGATGTCATTAGTGAGATGCTCAATTTAAATGACCAACAAAACGTTATATTTTCTAACGGGGAGTTCGAATTAGGACATCCTGTATTGCCCAAAAATTTTGAATTTAGTAAAGGACTATCAAGCGTTATCGAAGAAAGCTCCAATTATTATGTAATGAATATTACGGACGTAAAACCAGTTAGCGAAAAATCATTTGACGAAGCTAAAGGGCAAGTCATAGGAGATTACCAAATAGTCTTAGAATCTGAATGGATTGAAGAATTACGATCCAAATTTGATGTTAAAATAAATGAAGAAGTACTGGAAAAAGTGAACGAACAAATCTCTAATTAATTTGAAATATAGTCACATAATAGTTGGGTTTTCATTACTGTGTCTAAATACTTGTGATTTACGCCCAGACAATACAGAACCGATCCCATTGGCCCGTGTCAACGACGCACGTTTGTATAAAACAGATATCGATTTTAGTTTTGTTCAAGGGCAATCTAAACCGGATAGTATTATTTACGTTCAAAATATCATAAATAATTGGGCGACCACTCAGCTCTTAATTGACGGGGCAAATTTAAATTTAAGTAAAGAGACTCAAACAGAGTTTGAACAACTTGTTCAGCAATACAAAAGCGATCTTTACAGCTCTGCTTATGTTGAAGCTCTAGTTAATAACAATCTAGACACCTCAGTTTCAACTCAAGAATTAGACGATGTTTACCAAAGTAATAAACAACTTTTTGTTTTAAAAGAAGATCTTTTAAAAATGAGATATGTAAATGTAAACTCGACATTATCAAATTTGGATGAAGTAAAAAAACGTTTCAGACGTTTTAATGATGAAGACAAAATACGTTTAGATTCAATTGCTATTCAATTTAATTCATTCTATTTAAAAGATTCTATTTGGATAAAATCAGAACAAGTGATTTCTAAAATTAATCCGTTACAATTGGGTTTTAATAAAGTACTGTTAAAAAAACCTAATTTTATACAGCTCAAAGATTCTTTAGGGTTATATTTGATGCAGATTAATGAAGTTTTAGAGCGTGGGAATCAAGCTCCAATGCAATATGTGTTACCTACACTAAAGCAAATAGTCATTAATAATCGAAAATTAAAACTCATCAAACAACTAAAAAGTGATATAGTTAATGATGCCATTAAAAATAAAAAATTTGAAATTTATAATTAAGTCTTTCGTGTTGGGGGTTTGTTTTTTGACAACTCTTTCTTCTTTTTCACAAGAAATTATTAAGGATGCTGAGGTCGAAGCGCCAAAAGCCACTATAATTGATTCAGTTCAACGTGTAAAATTAGACGGAGTCGCAGCGGTAATAGGTGATTTTGTAATTTTAGATTCAGATATTGATAAACAATTTACACAATTAGAAGCCGGCGGTATTTCTATAGAAGATATTACACGTTGCCAGCTTTTTGGTAAGCTATTAGAAGACAAGCTTTATATTCACCATGCGATTCAAGACAGTTTAGAAGTAAATGATGCAGAAGTAAAATCCTACGTAGATCAACAGCTCGAAGGTTTTGCAGAGCAGATAGGATCTATGGATAAATTGATTGCTTATTACAAAAAATCTTCTGAAAAGGAACTCAGAGAAGAGATGTTTGAGCTTAACAAAAACGGTAAAATGGCTTCATTGATGCAACAAACAATTGTTGAGGAAATAGAAGTAACGCCAGAAGAAGTTCGGCAGTTTTTTAATAAAATCCCCGAAGACAAACGTCCGTTGTTTGGAACTGAATTGAGAATTGCTCAAATTGTTGTTATTCCAGAAACAACCAAAGTCGAAATAGACAAAGTGATCAAACGTTTAAATGAATTCCGAGCCGATGTTTTAGATAATGGTGCTAGTTTTACAACCAAAGCTGTGCTATATACAGAAGATCCAGGATCTAAACGTACAGGAGGGAAATATACCCTCAATAGAAAACGACCAGTAATGGCCAAAGAATTTAGAGAAGTTGCTTTTTCTTTACAAGAAGGTGAAGTTTCTAAACCGTTCAAAACAGACTTTGGATATCATATTATTCAATTAGAAAAAATTAGAGGTCAAGAATATGATGTTCGACATATTTTATTAAGACCAAAAGTCACCACCGCTGCCGTTGAAGAGGCCAAGGAAAAACTTGAAAAAGTAAGACAAAGTATCGTTGATGGAGAAATTACATTTGCCGAAGCAGCTAAAGAAGTGAGTGATGAAAAGGAAACTAAGTTTGACGGTGGTCAACTTAGAAATCCAGAAACACAAGACTATAGTTTTGAACTCACTAAAATGGACCCTGAGTTTTATGCTCAAATCCAAAACTTGAAAGATAACCAAGTTAGTCCCGTACTAAAAGACGAAGATCGAATCAATCCGTTAAAATTTAAAATAGTCACAGTAACAGAGCGTGTCGATGAACATGAGGCTACTTTTGCTCAAGATTATTTAAAAATTAAAGCTCTATCACTACAAGAAAAACAATTGAATGCTATAGAAAAATGGCAAGAAGAAAAAATAATGGATACTTATATTAAAATTAATGGGGAATTACGCACATGTGATTTTAATAGTAATTGGTTTAAAATTAATTAAATAAGCTATGTCAGATGTTGCTTCTCTCAAACAACTTCTCCAAAAGTACACGACTTTAAAACTAGAGATTTCTAAAGTTATTGTAGGTCAGGATGCTGTTATTGAACAAATTTTAATCTCAATATTTTCTGGTGGGCATTCTCTTTTAGTCGGCGTTCCAGGATTGGCAAAAACATTAATGGTAAATACAATTGCTAAAGCCCTTGGTTTGGAATTTAAACGCATCCAATTTACGCCCGATTTGATGCCTAGTGATATTTTGGGGAGCGAAATTTTAGATAACGATCGACAGTTTAAATTTATAAAAGGACCAATTTTTTCAAATATCATTTTGGCAGATGAAATCAATCGTACACCACCCAAAACACAAGCGGCACTTCTAGAAGCGATGCAAGAACGTTCAGTGACCATTGCAGGACATCACTATCAACTTGATGCGCCTTACTTTGTGTTAGCAACTCAAAATCCAATTGAACAAGAAGGCACCTATCCGCTGCCAGAAGCGCAATTGGATCGCTTTATGTTTTCCATCAATTTAACGTATCCAAGTTTTGAGGAAGAAGTACAAGTAGTGAAGTTGACAACCGCCAGCACACAATCTGATGTGGATGTGGTGTTTTCTGCCGAAGAAATTTTAGAATTCCAAGCACTCATTCGGAAAATACCTGTTGCTGATAACGTGATCGAATATGCTGTTAGAATGGTTGGAAAAACCCGCCCCGATTCATCAGAAGCGATTCCAATCATAACACAATATGTAGATTGGGGTGCTGGACCAAGGGCCTCTCAAAATCTAATTCTTGCCGCTAAAACCTATGCGGTTATCAATGGGAAATTATCTCCAGATATCGAAGATGTGCAAGCTGTTGCAATTAGCATTCTTCGCCACAGGATTATCAAAAATTATAAAGCAGAAGCCGATGGTGTCACAATAGAGTCCATTATTGAAAGTTTGTTTTAATTCTATTTTAATCTTTTTTCTGATAGTTTTACCTCTTTAATGCTGATAATACTATAATTTTTCAAAGAGAATTTTATTTTTAATTAAATTTTTGCTTCTAAGCTGTCTTATTCGTTATTTTATTGGATATAATTTTATTTAATTCGTATTTTTACGAACGATTATCACGAAATAAAATTATTCATTACTATGGCTTTCGATATAAATATTATTAAAGAAGTGTACCGACTAATGCCGGGACGCATTGAAAAAGCACGTCAACTTGTTGGACGTCCACTTACCTTATCAGAAAAAATTCTCTATAGTCACCTTTGGGATGACAAATCAACCAAAGCATACGAGCGCGGTAAAGATTATGTAGATTTTGCTCCCGATAGAATTGCCTTACAAGATGCAACGGCCCAAATGGCGTTGTTGCAATTTATGCAAGCAGGTAAAAGTAAAGTAGCAGTCCCAACAACCACACATTGTGATCATTTAATTCAAGCCAAAAACGGCGCTGGAACCGATTTACAAAGTGCTTTAAACACGAGTAATGAAGTTTTTAACTTTTTAGAATCAGTATCTAACAAATACGGATTAGGATTTTGGAAGCCCGGTGCAGGTATTATTCACCAAGTTGTCTTAGAAAATTATGCATTTCCTGGTGGAATGATGATTGGAACCGATTCGCATACTGTGAATGCGGGTGGATTGGGAATGATTGCCATTGGAGTCGGTGGAGCAGATGCTGTGGATGTCATGGCAGGGATGGCTTGGGAACTTAAATTCCCAAAACTAATCGGTGTAAAATTAACCGGAAAACTATCTGGTTGGACGGCCCCCAAAGATGTCATTTTAAAAGTTGCAGGAATTGTTTCTGCAAAAGGAGGAACTGGAGCCGTTGTAGAATATTTTGGAGAAGGTGCTATTGGAATGTCTTGTACAGGAAAAGGAACCATTTGTAATATGGGAGCAGAAATAGGAGCTACGACGTCTACTTTTGGATATGACGAATCGATGGAACGTTACTTACGTGCTACAGATAGAGCAGATGTGGCTGATGCTGCAAATACAGTCAAAGAACATTTAACTGGAGATGCTGAAGTGTACGATAATCCAGAACACTATTTTGATCAAGTCATTGAAATTAATTTATCAGACTTAAGTCCTTTACTCAACGGTCCTTTTACGCCAGATTTATCTACAAAAGTAGGTGCAGACATGAAGACTATTGCAACTAAAAATGAATGGCCTTTAAAAGTTGAATGGGGATTGATTGGATCATGTACGAATTCTTCATACGAAGATTTATCAAGAGCTGCTTCTATAGCACAACAAGCCTTAGATAAAGGTTTAGGAATCAAAGCTGATTTTGGAATCAACCCAGGTTCTGAAAAAGTACGTTATACAGCAGATAGAGACGGAATTTTAAGTGTTTTTGAACAATTGGATGCGAAGATATTCACCAATGCTTGTGGTCCTTGTATTGGGCAATGGGCACGCTATGAAGATCCTAAAAATGCACCAAAAAACTCAATCATTCACTCTTTCAATAGAAACTTTGCAAAACGTGCAGATGGAAATCCAAACACGCATGCATTTGTTGCTTCGCCAGAAATGGTTGCTGCTATTACCATTGCAGGGCGTTTAGATTTTAATCCAATGACAGATACGCTGATCAATAACGAAGGTGAAAAGGTGATGTTAGACGAGCCAACGGGATGGGAATTACCACCCAAAGGTTTCGAAGTAAAAGACGACGGATACCTAGCTCCCGAAGACGATGGAAGTGGCGTCGTGATTAATGTGAGTCCAGAATCTGAAAGATTACAATTATTAGCGCCTTTTGAGCCTTTAGGAACTGATTTGTCGGGTGTAAAATTGTTAATTAAAGCCCACGGTAAATGTACGACCGACCATATTTCTATGGCGGGTCCTTGGTTGCGTTTTAGAGGGCATTTAGATAACATATCAAACAACTGTTTGATTGGTGCTGTAAATGCATACAATATGAAAACTAATTTCGTGAAAAACCAGTTGGATGGGGAGTATGATGCAGTCCCTTTAACTGCAAGAGCATACAAAGCAGCCAATATAAAAACTATTGTTGTTGGTGATCATAATTATGGTGAAGGTTCATCTAGAGAACACGCGGCGATGGAACCCCGTCACCTTGGTGTGGCTGCAGTGATTGTTAAATCATTTGCGCGTATTCATGAAACCAACCTTAAAAAACAAGGAATGTTAGGTTTGACGTTTGCAACGGAATCAGATTACGATTTAATTCAAGAAGATGACACTTTTAATTTTGTAGATCTGAATGCATTTGCACCAGGAAAACCTTTAACCATTGAAGCGGTTCACGCGGATGGTTCTAAGGATGTCATCATTGCAAACCATACCTATAACAATTCTCAAATAGAATGGTATAATGAAGGTTCTGCATTGAACTTGATCAAAAAACAAAACGGCTAAGTAGTGAATTAATTTACTATAGTTTTCCGAAAGTTATTTAGTGACTTTCGACAAAAATTAAATCGAGACCTTTCAACATATGAACGGTCTCTATTTTTTTGCAGTGTTTTGAAGTAAACAGTGAAAACAGAATAAAAATATTATAACCTAACTCAATTTTAATATCCTATAGCATACTGAGCATGCCTATCGACAGACAGGTTTACTTGCCGAAGGTCGGTCCAGTCAAAGTGCAAGTATCATTATATTTTGTTTGTTATTTAATATAAATCATTAAACAAAAACAGAATATATTATATTTACTTGAATTTAAAAACCAATATTTTGAAAACAACGGGACTTCGATTGCTATTTTTAATGGGTTCTATGGCTTCTTTTTCGCAAACTACTTCTATTCCAGATGCTAACTTTGAAGCCTATTTAGAAACTCATAACGCCGATGGAGAGGTTGTGACTGTTGGAGCTGTATCAAGTATGGGAGATGGTATTGAAAACAACAACTTAGTCACTACTGCAAATATCAATATGGTGACTGGCTTAGATGTTTCTGGCAATGGAATAGCGTATTTAAGGGGCATCGAGGATTTTGTGTTGCTAGAGACTTTGAATTGCTCTAGTAATGAATTAACTGTTTTGGACCTGACTAAGAACTCAAGTTTAACGAGTTTGAATACCAAGAATAATTCTTTAGTCTATTTAAACGTAAAAAACGGAAATACCTTAGCTATAGCAACTTTTAATGCTTTAGAAAATGAAAATCTTTCATGTATTCAAATAGATGAAGGTATGATACCTCCGTTTAGTTGGGAGTACGACAGTCGAGAAGAGTTCAATATGGAGTTTAATTTAGTGTGCAGTCTCACCTATGTGCCCGATGCCTACTTTGAATCGTATTTAGAAACGCATAACGCCGATGGAGAAGATGTGACTATTGGAGATTCCTCAAGCATGGGAGATGGCATTGAAAACAACACCTTAGTCACTACCGCAAATATTAGTGAAGTGACTTCTTTGACTGTTAATGAATTATCTATTTCTGATTTAACTGGAATAGAAGCTTTTGCTGCTTTAATATTTTTAGATTGTAATAATAATTCCTTAAGCAGTTTAAATAGTTCTAATAACATGAATTTAGAACAACTGTATTGCTCTTCTAACAACTTAATTGGGAGTTTAGATGTTTCTGCGCATACGAGCCTAACGTCTATGGATGTCAGTGATAATAACTTGACCCTTTTAAATGTAAAAAATGGAAATAATTCTAACTTCACATATTTTGCTGCAGACGCAAATCCAAACCTTACATGTATAGTGGTTGATGTTTTAGACTACAGTACAACCAATTGGACTTCTATTGATACTACCTCAACCTTTGTCAATAGTCAAGAAGAATGTGCATCTTTAGGGGTAGAGGGCATAGAGACGCTAAACGTTTCTATCTATCCGAACCCTTCCAAAGGTACGTTCACGATTGAGGTTTTAGAAGCTTCTGATCTTATACTTTATTCTGCCATCGGGAAAGAAGTCTTTAGAAAACCATTGAAAAGTGGTCAAAATCAGATCAATGCTATAAATCTCTCTAGAGGATTATATTTTGTAAATGTGACATCTAATGAAAAAGTGATGACTAAAAAATTGATTAGTGAGTAACTATTAGATGTGTCGGGGGTTTCTTCTCGAAACAAATGTGCTCATTCTTTACAAATTCACGCGAAGTGACCCCTTTGTCAGTTCGAGTGTTTTTTGTTTTTACAAAAAATGTACCATCTCAATTTTTATTAATCAGTGTACTGAATAGACACCCAAAGTTGTCCTTTGTTTTTATCAAACAAGGCATAAGAATTGGAGTTTTTGCCGTTTCTTGATTTATAATAAAGCATATCAAATTTCAGAGAATCTGAATTGAAATTTATGAAGTCAATTTCAGGATACTTTGTATTCAACTTCTTAAGTTTATTGACTTCTATATACCGATCCGCATCAAAATCAACTAAGTTAAATGCAAAGTAAGCCTTTTTGGTGTTAATTGCTTCTAGATATTCACAGTCTGAATCAATGATAGAAGGGACGTCTATTCGTGCATTTAGTTCTATATTGTCAATATTAGCCCATTCACACGTCCGTTGATTAGCGATGGACATTACGAGTGTTCGGAGTCCTATAATTATCACAAGCGCCATAAGTAGTAACCCAACAATACCAAGGAGAATATACTTATATTTAGATTTCATTTGTTTTATGAAATTTATTCACAAAAAACTCCGTCAGAAACAAATTACAAAGAATCATGGTATACGCATAAATACTGTCCTCTACAGGGATCGTTCCCATACGAATGCCTAAGTTTTCGGCATTATTATACCACACCACTTGGTTGTCAATAAAGCTACCGGTTAAGATGCCATTCACAATAAAAAATGGAATCAGCATCACCAAAAAGGTTAAGAAAAAATGCTGAAGCAATTTAGAGTTGTATTTATAAACTAGGGCCGTTAACGGAATCGCCAAGCCAAAATTAATTACTGTGTACCATTTGTCATAATTCACAACAGCAAGAACAAACAACAAGGATATAAGACCTATGCTAATCCCTTTTGTAGCCGCCTTATTGACTTTTAAATTCGGAAAATAGAGCAGAAGTGCATAGTGTGTAAACACACAAGCAAATGGAATACAAATGAAAAATAACCATTCCTCAATAGGAAGGCTAAAAAGCTTGAGTCCTAAAAAGTAAGTATCATTAAACCCCCAAATCCCATGCAGTGTAAAAATAACATCCCACGGAATAAAAATCCCCATCGTTATCAGGATCGAAATGAAAATCCATAAAAACCGCTTGTGGAGTTGTAATCTTGGGTGAAAACTATACAAAAATGGCACTGAAACCGACCCTAAGTTTAATAAAAGATAGAGTGTGTTCATATGTTAACGTTTAAAGTATTTGAACGGTACAAATAACATTCCAAAACATTCACCATCGCCTTTTCCAAGGTGTTTATGGTGGATTTTATGCGCTCGACGCAATCCTTTAGCATACCAATTATCGGCTTTTCTAAGATACTTAAAGCGTTGATGAATAAAAATATCATGTACTATAAAATATGTTGCGCCATACGCCATAATTCCTAAGCCTATGGGGAGTCCTGCCCAAAAGCCTTCATAGCTCCAAAAATAAAAACAAGTCATACTAACGACTGCATAGAAAATAAAAAAGGCATCATTGCGCTCAAACCAACTTTTGTGGTCTTTGTGGTGGTGATCTTTGTGAAGTTTCCACAAAAACCCATGCATGACGTATTTATGGGTAAACCACGCCATAAATTCCATAGCAGAAAAAGTGCCTAAAAAAACGAGTATCCAAAAAATTGTATTCATAATAATGATTATAACAGATTGAGTTGGTATTTAACATAACTACGGGTAAGTAGCTCTACTTTTTTGTAATCAGGGACTCGAATTCGGGTACTCTTAATTTCGAGTGCAGGCGTTGTTTTTAATTTCTTAAGCAATTGGTTGTAATAGCGATAGGCCATAAAAACACCAAACTTTGCTTCTAAAGGTAGTTGCTTAATCCCTTTGAGTCCTTCTGTAAAATCTTTTTCGATATCATCAATAATTGCCTGTTTAGAGACTTCATCTAAATTATTCAAATCCGTATTAGGGAAATAAGTTCTGTTTAGTTCATCATGATCCGCTTTTAAATCTCTTAAGAAATTTACTTTTTGAAACGCAGAACCCAAAGCCATTGCCGTCTGTTTGAGCGTATCATATTTTTCGGTATCTCCGTTTACAAATACCTTTAAACACATCAGGCCTACAACATCTGCAGAACCATAAATATAATTTTTGTATTCTTCTTCTGTATGGTACACCGTTTTGTGTAAATCCTGGCGCATTGAGTTCATAAAGGCATCTACCATATCTTTTTCAATAGCATAGGTGTGATACGTTTTTTGAAATGAATTTAGAATAGGATTTAGGCTAATTTTGTTAATAAGCGCCGATTCTAAATCTGCTTCAAACTGAATGAATAATGCTTCTTTATCATAGTCATGAAATGAATCTACAATTTCATCCGCCAAGCGCACAAATCCGTAAATATTATAAATGTCTTGACGGATAGCGTTTGACAGCATTTTTGTAGCCATCGAAAACGAGGTGCTATAGGTCTGTGTAATAATTCGACTACAATCTTGTGATACAGTATCAAATATAGATTTCATAAACTTAAATTTTAAAATCGTTAACTAAGTTACTTAACATTTGTCTAGCATCTTTAGGATAAGTTCAGAGGTCAGTTTTCCAGAGATTAGAGAAGGGGGCACTCCTGGTCCAGGGACAGTCAATTGTCCGGTAAAATATAAGTTTTTTACTTTATTACTTTTTAATTTTGGCCTCAAAAAAGCCGTTTGCATTAAGGTCATCGCCATACCGTAGGCATTTCCTTTATACGAATTGTATTCAGATTTGAAATCTTCTACACAAAAGGATTCTTTAAATATAATATTATTTTGAATTGATTGTTCTGTTTTCTTTTCAAATCTTTCAACTATTTTTTCAAGATAGTGATTTCTTAATTCTGGTGTATCCTCTATATTTGGAGCTATTGGCATCAAAATAAACAAAGCTTCACATCCATCGGGCGCCATGGAAGCATCCGTTTTTGATGGAACATTAGCATAAAACAAAGGATGACTAGGCCATTTTGGATCGTCATATATTTCTTCAGCGTGTTTTTCGAAATCTGCATCAAAAAACAAATTGTGATGTTCTGTGTTTTTTAGTTTTTTATCGAGTCCAATATAAAAAAGTAAAGAAGAGGGCGCAAATACTTTTTTGTCCCAATAAGCTTCGGAATGTTGTCGGTATATTGGATCTAATAATGTTTCGGAGTGATGGTAATCGGCTCCGCTTAAAACAATGTCGGATTCTATAAAGACATCTTCGGTAACAAGCCCGCTGATCGTACCATTTTCCACTACAATCTTCTCAACGGGGTGATTGGTATGAATTTCTACGCCCAGCTCAACAGCTAAAGCCTCCATGGCTTTGATAATTTCATACATGCCACCTCTTGGATGCCAAGTGCCTAATCCGAAATCAGCATAATTCATAAAGCTAAAAAAAGAAGGGGTTTTACTTGGTTTGGCTCCTAAAAACAAGGAAGGAAACTCAAGTGTAGAAATTAGCTTCGGATTGCTAAAGTTTTTTCTAACTTCATAGCTTATAGTTTTGAAAAATTGATCTAAGCGTGCTATGGTGTCTTTAGAAACCAATTCTAAAGGTGAAACACCAGGGGCATTATAGAGAATTTTGTTAACAGCAATGCCGTAATTATTTTGTGCTTTTTCTATAAATTTTTTCAGTTTTATACCACTTCCTTTTTCTATGCGTTCAAATTCGGCACAAATTTTATCCATAGAATCTCCGATAGTAATAATATCATCGTCGAAAAATATTTTATAAGCGGGGTCTAGCTTATCAATTTGATAGTAGTCGGAAGGTTTTTTTTCAAAATCAGCGAAAAACCGATCAAATACATCGGGCATCCAATACCAAGAAGGGCCAATATCAAAAGTAAAACCATCTTTTTGTAATTGTCGTGCACGTCCGCCTACAGAGCTGTTTTTTTCGTAGATTGACACCGAGTGGCCAGCTTGAGCTAAATAACAAGCGGCAGACAAGGATGAGAACCCAGAACCTATAATTTGTATCGTTTTTTTCATTTAGCCAATAAAAATAAGCAAAAGCCGATACAGTTAGTACGTGTCTAACGATTTTTTACAAATCTTTAACTAAGTTTTCTATCGAATTGTATAATTTCATCTTTTTTGGGAGTTTTTTAGCATCAAAATCTATAAATCGTGTACCAAGTAATAGTGCGGAATTTGTGGTATTTTTTAGAGCACTTGTATAAAATTCATCCAAATAACTATTAAGGTTCTCTGTGTCTGGTTTTATTGTAAAATAAGACACGTAAGTAATATTTTGATAAAGGTTATTTAGAATATTAAGGTCTTCTAGTGGTGTGTTTTCACCAAGATATATCGTATGATAGCCACGACTAAGAAGCTCAAATTTTAAAAATAAAAGTCCAACATCATGTATTTCATTTATGGGTAAAAATAAAACAAAAGTTTTAGTATCCGGTTTTGGGTTAGCGCTTTGCAAGCGTTCAATGTGGATCAGTAATTTTTGTCGTATGTGAGCTGTGAGAAACCGTTCATGTGATGGCTGAATAGTCAGTGTTTGCCACAAAAGTCCTATTTCTTTTATTAGGGGAATAAAAAACTCGTAAAAAACTTCTTTAAAGTTTTTTTCTTCTATTAAACGATTGTAGGTCTTATAAAATAACGCTTGATCAAAATTAAGCATTGAGATTTTAAATGCATTCAGAGCATGATTTTTAATATGTCCATTATACGAAATTTGATTTACTTTAGCGGCAATTTCGAATTCATCAAGCGCTACAATTTTGGCTATCTTATAGCCATTTGAGTTTAAATAACTAATATTAAGCAGCTTTTGTAAGCTTCTTAAGCTGTAGCTTCGAATATTAGTATCTGAGCGTTCTGGCTCAAGAAGTTTGTGACGTTTTTCCCATATACGAATTGTATGGGCTTTGATACCGGATAGGTTTTCTAGGTCTTTAATACTAAAGACATTTTTAATAGTGTTCATTTTTAATAAGATTTGGGTCAACTAAATTAACCAAAATTATATTAAAATCAAAGTTTTGTGAGAAAATTGTGATAAAGTGCGCACGAGAAGACTCGAACTTCCACGGGAATAATTCCCACTAGCCCCTCAAGCTAGCGCGTCTACCAATTCCGCCACGTGCGCATTATGAATGTTAAAGGTATAAAAAAAGTTAAGAATAAACTTAACTTTTTTAGTGACCTGGCTGGGGCTCGAACCCAGGACCCTCTCCTTAAAAGGGAGATGCTCTACCAACTGAGCTACCAGGTCTTTTGTTTCGCTCAATGCGGCTGCAAATATAAAGGGTTTAATTAATTATACAATGCTTTTTTAAATTATTTTTCGTTTTTTTGTTTATCTAAATTTAAGAGAGTGTTTAATCAAATTTTTATAAAAGTATGATCATTGTTTTGTTAGGATATATGGGGTCTGGTAAGTCTACTGTTGGACAGGTACTTGCAGAAAAAATGGACTTTAAGTTTTTAGATTTAGACCACTACATTGAACAAAATCATAAAACAACAATCTCTGAAATTTTTAATTCTAAAGGAGAGATTTTTTTTAGAAAAATTGAAGCTGAAGCCGTAAAACAACTTTCCAACAGTTCCGATTCACTTATTTTAGCATTGGGAGGCGGCACACCTTGCTATTACGATACGATGCAGTTTTTGATAAAGCACCCCAATGTTGTAACAGTTGCTTTAAATATTTCTGTTAAAAATGTGTCAGAACGTTTGATTAAAGAGAAAGCAAAACGGCCTTTGATTGCTAATATTAGCGACGAGGCTATTCCAGAATTTATAGCAAAACATTTATTTGAACGCTCGTTTTTCTATAACCAAGCCGAAATTCGTATACAGACTGACGCCCTTAGCGTTTCTGAAATTGTGACAGCTATAAATTCAAAAATTACTCTAAAATAACTTTTGTCTTTTCGCCTGAAAAGATCACACTAATGTGTTCACTTATGGATGTTGATAACGAAATGCCTTTAAAATCAGCCTTGACCGGGTATTTTTTATGATTTCGATTGACAAGAACTGCAGTCTTAAATTGTTTTAATGGTACATCTAAAAAATGTTTGACGCCGTATATTAAAGTTGTGCCAGAATTCAAAACATCATCTACCAACACTAACGATTTATTCGCGTATTGGCTTTTAGTTAGAGAGGTTGTTATGAGGCTGGTTGGATTTTTCTTGTCAATTTTCACTTTACATAGTATCGGGTCAATATCACAAATCTCCAGCAAAGCTGCTCTTAGTTTCTCCGCAAACAAATACCCGTTCGATTCTATTCCGGCAAGAATTACTTCTTGTTCTTCCACATTAGATTCATAAATCTGATACGCAATACGTTTTACTTTATGATTTATTTCGTCATGATTTAAAATACAATTCTTTGTTAAATCCATAGTGTTTGTTTGTTCAAAGATAAAAAACTGTTTTTATTTTCTATACTTATTCTTTTGATTCATCGCTTTCTAAATAGCCATCAATTTCTCTACGGTCTTTTTTGGTCGGTCGTCCTTCCCCTTTTTGACGGTAATAATCTTTTGAATATTTTAATAATTCTTGTGCTTCAAATTCAGATTTAGGCGTGGTGTCTGTCCTATATATATCAACCAGTTTAGCGCCGACACGACTTGGAGGAATGTCCACAACAGTTAATTGATAGTTTACTTGATTTATTCGCACCATTAGTTTATCTGTAGGAAACACCTCTCTACTCGGTTTTACCACCGCTTCATTTATTCGGATGTGCCCTTTTTTACAAGCAGTAGTGGCGATATTACGAGTTTTGAAATAACGCACACACCATAAATATTTATCTATTCTCATAAAATGTTTAAAACAACGTTAATGTACTATACAAAAATACTATAATATTGTATCTTGCGCCACAAAATATAGTATAATGAAACATTCATTTATAAAACTTGATTTCCAAGTGACAAATAAATGGATATAACACCAGACCATTAAAAAATAATAAAAATTAATCCATGAAATATATATATAAGATACTTTTTATTTTCATCCTTTTTGTAAGCGTATTTTCTTGTAAGGACGATGATGAGGATGTTATAATAGTTGTCCCTGAAAATGACCGTACCGAGCAACAAGTTGAGGATATCGATTTACTTGTTACGTTTTTAGACACGCATTATTATAACTCTGCAGAAATAATCGCTTTGGAAAATCCGACAATTGATGATTTAGTGATTACGGAACTATTAGAAGATGAAACAGTTCCTTCAGATGCCATGCTTTTAATGTCTGCTGTAGAACTAAAAACAACAACGTATTTAGAAATCAGCTACCAGTACTATGTATTAAGAATTAGACAAGGTAATGTTGATAACCCGTCTCCTAAATTTTGCGATAAAGTAAGAGTAAAGTATGAAGGATCACTTTTGGATGGTTCCGATTTTGATAGGTCTTCAACACCAGTTGTTTTTGATTTAGCAGGTTTGATCCCAGGTTGGAATCGCGTGTTGCCTGAGTTTAATGTAGGCACATTTGTACCCAATTCAGATAATGATGGAACTGTCGATTTTGAAAACTATGGTATGGGCGTTATGTTTTTGCCCTCTGGTTTAGGATATTTTTCAGCGTCTCAAACAGGAATCCCTGCATATTCAAACTTAATGTTTAAATTTGAATTGTTGCAGACAGAAACTGCGGATCATGACTCGGATAATATCCCAACGTATATGGAAGCTGTAGTAGATGATTTTAATTTAAATAACAAAAATACGGATGGTGATATGTTTCCCGATTTCATCGACCAAGATGATGATGGCGACGGTACTCTGACTGCTGATGAAGTGGGTGTAGAGACTTATACAGCAGATACGATAGCAGCTCTTCAAATGGTTTTGGACGAACTTGTGTTGGCGGACAACCAATTGATCTCTCCTATTAAACTTCAATCTAATCAAAATAAGTACACGGCAAAACGTATTACTATCCTAGATGATAATGGCAATGAGATTCCTAACTATCTAGATGCTACAGAATAATCTGCTAGTATTAATTAAATACAAGAAAATCACACCTATAAAAAAAGAGTCGCATTTGCGACTCTTTTTTGGTTAAAACAGTAAGGTTGTTTCCGTTACTTTCTTTTGATAACTTTCAATGCTTTCTCAACAATACTAGCACTGTTAAGTCCGTATTTCTCCATCAATTGAGCTGGTGTTCCAGACTCTCCAAAGGTGTCATCTGTCGCTACAAACTCTTGTGGTGTTGGATGGTGAAGTGCTAAGACTCTCGCCACACTTTCTCCCAAACCTCCAAGGTGGTTGTGTTCTTCAGCAGTAACAATACAGCCAGTTTTCGCAACAGATTCAATAATTGCTTTATCATCCAATGGTTTGATGGTATGAATGTTTATGACGTCTGCTGAGATTCCTTGAGCATGCAATACTTTTGCAGCTTCGAGTGCTTCCCAAACAAGATGACCCGTCGCAACGATGGTCACATCTGAGCCTTCTTGAAGTTGAATGGCTTTTCCGATTTCAAACACTTGATCCGCTGGTGTAAAAACGGGTACTGCCGGTCTTCCAAATCGTAAATAAACAGGACCTTCATAATCCGCAATCGCAATGGTAGCGGCCTTAGTCTGGTTATAGTCACACGTATTAATAACCACCATCCCTGGTAGCATTTTCATCAATCCGATGTCTTCCAAAATTTGGTGTGTTGCACCATCTTCGCCAAGAGTTAGTCCGGCATGAGAGGCACAAATTTTTACATTTTTATCAGAATAGGCGATAGATTGTCTGATTTGATCGTAAACACGCCCCGTTGAAAAGTTAGCAAAGGTGCCTGTAAAAGGAATTTTACCTCCAATAGTTAATCCCGCTGCAATAGACATCATGTTGGCTTCAGCAATACCAATTTGAAAAAAACGTTCTGGATTTTCTTCAATAAATTGATTCATTTTTAGAGACCCAATTAGATCTGCACAAAGTGCCACTACATTTGGGTTGGTTCTTCCAAGTTCTGTAAGACCAGCTCCAAAACCACTTCTTGTATCTTTTTTCTCTGTATATGTATAAGTTTTCATCGTATGTTGGTTTTGAATTTAATAATCTCCTAAAGTTTCTGGATTTTGGTTTAAAGCACTTTCTAACTGTGCGTCATTAGGTGCTTTTCCGTGCCATGCATGTGTGTGCATCATGAAATCGACGCCATTACCCATCATCGTTTTAAGAAGGACACATACGGGCTTTCCTTTTCCAGTGGCAGATTTTGCCGTAGCCATACCGTCTAGAATAGCATCAAGATCGTTTCCGTTTTCGATTTCAATAACCGTCCAATCAAACGCTTCAAACTTTCCTTTAATACTGCCCATTGGAAGGACATCGTCCGTAGCGCCATCTATTTGTTTACCGTTTAAATCGATGGTTGCTATGATGTTATCAACATTTTTTGCAGAAGCATACATGATCGCCTCCCAATTTTGACCTTCTTGCAATTCGCCATCGCCATGAAGACTATATATTATATGAGAATCGTTATTTAATTTTTTTGCTTGTGCAGCGCCTAAAGCAACAGAAAGGCCTTGGCCTAATGAGCCAGAAGCAATTCGAACCCCTGGAAGTCCTTCATGAGTAGTAGGATGACCTTGCAATCTAGAATTTAATAATCTAAAAGTATTTAATTCTTCTACAGGAAAATATCCTGAATGTGCCAATACGCTGTAAAAAACAGGAGAAATATGACCATTAGATAGAAAAAATAAATCTTCGTCATGTCCATCCATATCAAAATCTTCTTTGCGGTCCATGATAGTAGTATAGAGGGCCACTAAGAATTCTGCGCACCCTAAAGAGCCGCCTGGATGACCAGAGTTTACCTTGTGAACCATTCGTAAAATATCCCTACGAACTTGGGTTGTTAAATCCTGTAATTTGTTGCTAGACATTGCCTAAGTTTTAGATGTTAAAAAAAATGATTTTCAAAGATAATTTTAATTTTAAAGAGATAAAGTATTTAATCTCGTATTTTTTACAATTTAACTAACAATTTATAATAATACAATTCATGTGATTATAAGTGTAATTTCTTTTCTACTTTTACACAGATTTTTGAATTATTTTTCATGCAACATTTTTTCAGGGTACAAGAGTATAAGGTGATGATATATAGGCTTTTATTAGTCTATTTGTTTTATTCTCTTAGTCGTTTTTTGTTTTTTATTTATAATTATTCATTTTTAGAAATTGATTCACTAGGCGAGTACTTAAGATTGAGTTATCACGGACTTACATTTGATACGGCGGCTATTTTTTATTTGAATAGTTTGTTTGTAGTACTTTCAATGTTGCCTTTTGTGATTAACACGCACAAGGTGTATCAGAAATTTCTATTTTATATTTATTTCTTGACAAATTTGATAGGGATGGCTTTCAATTTCGCGGATTTAATTTATTATAAATTTAATTATAGTAGAACGACCGTTTCAGAATGGGATGTGATTAAAAATGAAGGCAACCTCGTTCAAATGTTTGGGCGTTTTGCAGTGAGCTATTGGCATGTTTTTTTGTTGTTTTTTTTAACAGCTGCCCTATGGGTGTTTCTATACAATAAAGTAAAGATTAATGCGAAGTCATATTCAAAAGGTATGATTTCATATTTTCTTACATCTGTGGTCTGTTTTCTTTTTATGGCAACTTTAATGATCGGCGGCATCAGAGGAGATTTCAAAAAAAGTACCCGCCCCATCAACTTAGTGGATGCTAATAGACATACTTCCAAAATTCAACATGCAGATTTTGTGTTAAACACGCCATTTACAATTGTTAGAACTTTCAATAAAAATACCTTTAAGAAAATGCCTTTTTCGGTATCAGAAGCAGAAATTGATCGTTTAATTCAGCCTATAAAAACATATCAAAAAAGTGCAGAGAATAAGCCAAATATTGTCGTTTTTATTACCGAGAGTTACGGCAGAGAATATATAGGTGCCTTTAATAACCCCACAGAAATTGAAGATTATGTAAGTTATACACCTTTCTTAGATTCTCTGGCCACTAAAAGTTTGATATTTAATAATGCCTTTGCCAATGGCAGAAAATCCATTCATGGAATGTCTTCAGTGCTAGCAGGAATTCCATCGTTTAAGGATGCTTTTACATCGTCACCCTATGCAAATCAAGATGTAGAATCTGTGGTTTCAGTGTTAAACTCAGAAGGCTATGACACCTCTTTTTTTCACGGTGCTCCCAATGGCTCTATGGGGTTTTTAGGGTTTTCAAACATTCTTGGATTTGATCATTACTACGGAAAAACAGAATTTAATAACGACACATTATTTGATGGTGTTTGGGGTATTTGGGATGATCCATTTTTTCAGTTTATGAAAACTACTTTAGACTCTAAAACGTCGCCATTTTTCTCTACGATTTTCACAGTTACGTCGCATGAACCTTATATTGTGCCGAATGAATATGAAGGTGTATTTCCCAAAGGAAAAGTGCCTATGCATCAATGTGTAGGGTATACCGATTTTGCATTCAAACAATTTTTTGAAGCCGCCAAAAAGGAACCTTGGTTTCAAAACACTATTTTTATTATTACTGCGGATCATTCAAATCAAACACCTTATAAAGAATATTTAAAGCCAGTTAATAGGTATGCAGTCCCCATTATGATATACAGCCCAAATGAGAAATATAGGGGCGTTAATACCGAATTGGCACAACAAATTGACATCTATCCAACCATCATTGATATGGTAGGATATGACAAACCATTTAGAAGTTGGGGGCGTAGCTTAATCTCTGAAAGTTCGGATAAAATGCCTCCTTTTTTTGTGAGTTATATAGGGCAAAATTACATGTATTCCACGGGCGATATAATTTGTATATTTGACGGTGTGAAAGCCGTTGGTTTTTATGATATAAATGATTTAGGGTTGGAATCAAATTTAATCTCTAATCGAACCACTGAAATGGATGCTGTGGAGCTGGCATGTAAAGCATTTCTAAAAGATTATTTTGATAGAATTATTGATAGGAATTTATAATTAATATTTAATAGTGATGAAAAAAAAGATACTAATAGCCCTCTTGGGTGTGATTCTACTTGGCGTTTCAAAATATGTTTATGAAGTACACTTTAATTATAATTTTAAAGAAATTTCAGAAAATAAGGTTTATAAATCCGGAGTAATCCCTCCAGAGAAAATTGCTAGTTACATCCAAAACCATCAGATAACTAGTGTAATAGATTTGCGATTTCCGCATACAAAGGATAAAGTTAATAATCCTGAAATTCCCGAAGAACTCACAGCCGAAAAAGAAGCTGTTGAAAAGCTAGAAGGCGTTACATATTTTAACTTGGGAACCGATCAAGTACCTACTCAAGAAACGGTTGATGAGTTTTTGCAAATCATGGACGATCCGTCTAATTACCCTGTATTACTACATTGCTATCATGGCGTAGGTCGTGCTCAAATGTTTTCGGCAATTTATCGAATGGAATATGAAGGGTGGAGCAATCAAGATGCTCGCGAAAAAACACGTTTACTACTAAAAGGAAGCTCGTTTGATGAAGGCGCTCCAAAAGGGGATTACCTAATCAACTACAAGCCACGAACAGTAAGGCAATAGCATTCATAAGTTTTGTTTTAAGTTGGTAGGGTAGTTATTTTTATACCTTGAAAAATGTATCATTAACCATGTAATTTAAGAATTTGAAATTCGATTTATTAAAAAAAGACACGTCGACCAAAGCGAGAGCCGCCACTATAACAACAGATCATGGTGTCATTGAAACTCCTATTTTTATGCCAGTTGGCACGGTGGGGACGGTGAAAGGCGTACACCAACGCGAACTCAAAAATGATATCAATCCAGATGTTATTTTAGCAAATACCTATCATTTATTCCTGCGACCACAAATAGATATATTAGAAAAAGCGGGCGGGCTTCATAAATTCATGAATTGGGACCGTAATATTCTGACAGATTCAGGCGGTTATCAGGTGTATTCTCTTTCAGCAAATCGAAAAATAAAAGAAGAAGGGGTTCGATTTAAAAGTCATATTGATGGCAGTATGCACACTTTTACACCAGAAAATGTAATGGAAATTCAGCGTAGTATTGGTGCTGATATCATTATGGCTTTTGACGAGTGTACGCCTTATCCTTGCGATTATAATTATGCTAAACGATCGATGCACATGACCCATCGATGGTTGGACCGTTGTATAAATCATCTCGATAAAACGCCACTTAAATATGGCTTTGATCAAGCTTTTTTTCCAATTGTTCAGGGAAGTACGTACAAAGATTTACGCCAACAATCAGCAGAATATATCGCAAATTCAGGAGCGGTAGGAAATGCTATTGGAGGTTTGTCTGTTGGAGAACCAGCCGAAGAAATGTATGCTATGACCGACGTTGTTTGTGAAATATTACCGGAAGATAAACCGCGTTACCTAATGGGTGTAGGAACGCCAATTAATATTTTAGAAAATATTGCATTGGGCGTCGATATGTTTGATTGTGTGATGCCGACACGTAATGCTCGAAATGGTATGTTATTTACAGCGTATGGTTCTATAAATATCAAAAATCTAAAATGGAAAGACGATTTTTCCCCCATTGATCCTATGGGAATCACTTTTGTAGACACCGAATATTCTAAAGCCTATTTAAAACACTTGTTCAGTGTTAACGAATTATTAGGAAAACAAATCGCTACAATTCATAACTTAGGGTTTTATTTGTGGCTAACGCGCGAAGCTAGAAAACACATTTTAGCAGGCGATTTTGGGACATGGAAAGCTATGATGGTCAAACAAATGGATAATCGCCTATAAGCCTATGAAAATATTAGATTGGTATATATTAAAACGATATTTATTTACATTCTTCATGATGTTATTGCTGTTTATTCCGATTGGAATCACCGCAAATCTTGCCGAAAAAATCGATCGAATTTTAGAGAATGAAGTCCCTTTTGAGGAAGTAGCTTCTTATTATTTTGATTTTACTATTTATTTTGCCACACTACTATTTCCGCTATTTTTATTTCTATCTGTAATTTGGTTTACATCTAAACTAGCAAATAACACAGAAATTGTTGCCTTTTTGAGTTCTGGCGTATCCTTCTCCCGGTTTTTAAGACCCTACTTGATTGGGGCTACTATTGTAGCAGGGCTCGCTTTGATGTTAGGGATGTATTGGGCGCCTATTGCTAGTAAGGGATTTAATGAGTTTACTTACAAGTATTTAAAGAGCACAAAAGCGACTCAAACTCAACATATTTATCGTCAAATAAATGATAATGAATATATTTATGTGAGCAACTTTGACACCAAAAAAAAGCGTGGAAATAATTTTACCCTGGAGCATTTTGAAGGAAACAAACTAGCTTATAAAATTCATGCCTCTGCGATTCGGTTTGTCGAGAAAGATAGTACCTACCAATTAACTAATTATAATTTAAGAATCATTGGAGAGTCTGAAGACCAACTTGTATACAGTCGTAAAAAAGACACTATTTTTGGTTTTGATTTACAGGATTTAACACCGCCAAAGTATGTGGCTGAAACACTGACATATAGTGAGCTAATGACTTTCATCGCCCGAGAAGAAGTACGAGGATCCTCAAATATTAACCGTTACAAAGTTGTTCAATACAGAAAATGGAGTTTACCTGTATCAGTATTTATACTAACCATCATTGCTGTGGCCGTTTCTTCTATTAAACGTCGTGGAGGCATGGGTGTCAACCTAGCTTTTGGTGTGGTCATTGCTATGATATATGTGTTTTTTGATAAAGTTTTTGGAGTAATGGCCGAACAATCAGACTTCTCACCACTTCTAGCCGTATGGTTTCCGAACATTGTTTTTGGAGGATTAGCAATATACTTATTGTACAATGCAAAACGATAAACTAATAAACTATTTTCACCTTCATTTTTTGGTGCTTATTGCAGGATTTACAGCTATTTTAGGGGAGCTCATATCATTAGAAGCAATCCCTTTGGTGTGGTACAGAATGACTATTGCTGGTGTATTAATGTTTGTTTTCATTAAGCTAAAAAAAATACCACTTAAAGTACCGTTGAAGGCAATTATAAGATTTTCAATTGCAGGAATTATTATTGCTTTACACTGGATTACTTTTTTTGCAGCTATCAAAGCCTCTAATATTTCAATTACGCTGGCAATGTTTTCTACGGGTGCTTTTTTCGCTTCCTTTATAGAACCGTTATTTTATAAACGTAAAATTATTGCTTATGAAATTGTATTTGGGTGTATTGTTATAATTGGAATTGTTTTAATCACTCAAACCGAATTAAGATATATTTTAGGGATAGCACTTGGAATTTCTTCAGCCTTGTTTTCAACACTTTTTGCGGTTCTTAACGGAAAATTCGTAAAAGATTATAAACCCAGTGTGATTTCCTTTTATGAATTTATAAGTGGTGTCGTTTTTATTTCTGTTTTTATTGCTTTTACTGGAGATGGATTTGATAAAACGTACTTTCAACTCACAAATTCCGACTGGGTATACTTATTTATTCTTGCGTCCATATGTACTGCCTATGCTTTTATAGCCTCCGTACATGTCATGAAAAAGATAACCCCTTACACCTTAGTATTAACATATAATATAGAACCTATTTACGGAATTGTCTTAGCGATGCTATTATTTCCAGAGACAGAAACGATGCGCCCCCTGTTTTATGTTGGTGCGGGACTCATAATTAGTACGGTGCTACTCAATGCTGTTTTTAAAAATATCAAAAAACCCAAAATCTAAGCCTTGAAATCTATTTAAAACTTATATTTGTAAACTAACTAACTAACATTAACCTTGAATTTCTATGGAGTATCTAGAATTTGAGTTACCTATAAAGGAACTAGAAGATCAACTACAAAAGTGTCAACTTATTGGAGAAGAAAGTGATGTAGATGTTTCTGAGACATGTGTTCAGATTCAAAAAAAACTTGACCTCGCCAAAAAAGACATTTATAAAAACTTAACACCTTGGCAACGGGTACAATTGTCGAGACATCCAAACCGACCTTATACCTTAGACTATATCAATGCGATTTGCGGGGATTCCTTTTTGGAACTTCACGGGGATCGTAATTTCAAAGATGATAAAGCCATGATAGGTGGCTTAGGGAAAATTGGAGATCAAAGTTTTATGTTTATTGGTCAACAAAAAGGATACAATACCAAAACACGTCAATATCGAAACTTTGGAATGGCCAATCCAGAAGGCTACCGTAAAGCTTTACGATTGATGAAATCAGCTGAAAAATTCGGAATTCCGGTAGTGTCTCTTATAGACACACCTGGAGCATATCCTGGATTAGAAGCAGAAGAACGTGGACAAGGAGAAGCAATTGCTCGAAATATTCTTGAAATGACACGTTTGAAAGTACCTATCATTACCATTATTATTGGCGAAGGTGCTTCTGGAGGTGCGCTCGGAATAGGAGTAGGTGATAAAGTATTGATGCTAGAAAACACGTGGTACTCTGTAATTTCACCAGAATCCTGTTCTTCAATTTTATGGAGAAGTTGGGAATATAAAGAACAAGCAGCAGAAGCATTAAAATTAACAGCTAAAGACATGAAGCGCATGAAATTGGTAGACGAAATTGTAAAAGAACCTCTTGGAGGAGCTCACAAAGATCGCGAGCAAACCTTTATCACCGTTTCCAACACTATTGTGAAATCGTACAACGAATTTAAAAACTTATCACCAAAAGAACTGGTGGATCAACGTATGGATAAGTACTCTCAAATGGGGGTCTACAAAGATTAAGCCATCGGTTTCATCTTATAAAAAATCAAGTCAAGTGTTTCACTTGACTTTTTTAATGCTTATCAACAATATTTTGGACTTATAAACAGTTCAATTGTTCAGTATACGTTAGCACAGTAAAGCCTCTTATACTCTTATTTTAATTACTTTTGTAAACCCAGATCGAGCAGCTTAAAAAGTATCACTTAGGGAATGATTAATAGAAACAAATGAAACAACCAGAACCAGTTAAAGTATACAAGAACGATAAAAGCACGCTCATAAGTTTGGAGAAAGGAAAAATCCCACCACAAGCTACAGATTTAGAAGAAGTGGTGCTTGGAGCGATGATGATTGATAAAAAAGGAGTTGATGAGGTCATCGATATCCTTAGTATGGATGCTTTTTATAAAGATGCCCATCAACATATATTTGAAGCCATCCTTCAATTATTTGAAAATAGCGAACCGGTGGATTTATTGACCGTTTCAACCCAATTACGTAAAAACTCAAAACTTGACTCAGTTGGAGGCGATTTTTACCTAATCTCGTTAACTCAAAAAGTATCCTCCTCGGCACATATCGAATTTCATGCCCGTATTATTCTTCAAAAATTTATTCAACGTAGTTTAATTAAAATTTCTAACGAAATCATAGAAGATGCTTTTGATGAAACCAAAGATGTTTTTGATTTATTAGATAAAGCTGAGTCCCGTCTCTACGAAGTGACTCAAGGAAATATTAAAAAATCGACGGAAACTGCTCAAGATTTAGTGTTTCAAGCCAAGAAAAAAATTGAAGAAATTTCAAATAAAGAAGGACTTTCTGGAGTGCCTTCTGGATTTGATAAGCTAGATAAACTAACATCGGGTTGGCAAGAAAGTGATTTGATTATCATTGCTGCGCGTCCAGGTATGGGAAAAACAGCTTTGACTCTGTCGATGGCACGAAATATTGCAGTGACTCAAAATATCCCTGTAGCGTTTTTCTCTTTAGAGATGTCATCTGTTCAATTAATAACGCGATTAATTTCTTCTGAAACAGGATTGAATTCTGAAAAACTAAGAACAGGACGCCTCGAAAAACACGAGTGGGAGCAACTAAACGTGAAAGTTAAAGCACTCGAAAAAGCCCCTCTTTATATAGATGATACGCCGTCTTTATCAATTTTTGACTTAAGAGCAAAGGCACGCCGATTGGCATCTCAAAATGGAATTCGACTTATTGTTGTGGATTATTTGCAATTGATGACAGCTGGTGGCACTCAAAAAAGTGGAAATCGTGAACAAGAAATTTCTATGATTTCTCGAAACCTTAAAGCTTTAGCAAAAGAACTGAGTATTCCAGTTATAGCCTTATCACAATTATCAAGAGCTGTGGAAACACGTGGAGGAAGCAAACGGCCTTTACTATCAGATTTGAGAGAGTCTGGTGCTATCGAACAAGATGCGGATATTGTATCCTTTATTTACCGTCCTGAATATTATAAAATTGACGAATGGGATGACGAGCAACACACGCCTTCCGAAGGACAAGCGGAATTTATCATTGCAAAACACCGTAATGGTGGGCTCGAAAATATTCGTTTAAAATTCATCGGTCACTTAGGTAAATTTGATAACCTGGACGATTTTGATTCTCCATTTGATACAGAATTTCATTCCAAAATGAATGCAGCAGCGAACGATGATACCTTTAAACAAGAAAATTTCAGAGTCGATCCAAGTCAAGCTTTTGGAGATTCTGATGATGATACCCCTTATTAAATCATGATTAGTTAATTTTTTGAGTATATTTAAGGAATGAAAACGTTTCTACTTAGTCTTTTTTTAGCCCTATCTTTTCAATCTTACGCGTCTTACATCCTTATTCCAATGGATGCAGAGAGCCAAAAAAATCATTTGAAAGCCTATGGAATTACCTATTGGGTTTTAAATAAAGATGAAAATGTTAACTGGTTACTCAACTATAGAGGTGGTTCATTCTTGTTACCCTATATTGATGCGATTGAAAAAGAGTGCCTAATTCGAGGGGTCTCTTTCGAATTAATTAGTGATTCAGAAGCAGAAGCCATTCTTCAAGAGATCGACAGTCCAAGTAAAAATATGGACGCAGTAATTCTTGAAAAAGCACCCAAAATTGCGGTCTATTCTCCAAGTGGAAAACAACCTTGGGACGATGCTGTAACCATGGTTTTGACCTATGCAGAAATCCCTTACGAAACTATTTACGATACTGAAGTTTTAAGTGATGCGCTATTGCTTTATGATTGGTTACATCTTCATCATGAGGATTTTACGGGGCAATATGGAAAATTTTATAGAGCTTATAGAAACGCAGCTTGGTATATAGAACAGCAACAAAATGCGGAAGCACTCGCTTCAAGTTTGGGTTATAATAAAGTCTCAGAACAAAAATTAGCAGTCGCACAAAAAATTAGAGAATATGTTTTAGGAGGCGGTTTTATGTTTGCAATGTGTAGTGCTACAGATAGTTTTGATATAGCTTTAGCAGCCCAGTCACTTGATATATGTGAACCCATGTTTGATGGCGACGGAACCACACCTAATTATCAATCCCAGCTAGAGTATTCCAAAACCTTTGCTTTTAAAGACTTTATTGTGGAGCGCAATCCAAAAGTTTATGAATTTTCGACTATTGATATGACTCAAAAACGAAAAATATCAAAAGAGTTAGACTATTTTACGCTTATAGACTACTCTGCAAAATGGGATCCAATTCCGACGATGCTCAATCAAAACCATACAGCGCTCGTGAAAGGATTTATGGGTCAAACCACATCGTATTCAAGAGATCAAGTCAAGTCTAACGTTCTGGTTCTAGGGGAAAATAAATCCAATGGCGAAGCGCGGTATATTCATGGGATTAAAGGGCAAGGGTTTTTTACATTTTACGGCGGTCACGATCCTGAAGATTATACGCATAGAGTAGGCGATCCTAAAACCGAGCTAGATCTACATCCAACCTCACCGGGGTATCGACTTATTTTAAACAATGTATTATTTCCCGCAGCCCGAAAGAAAAAACAAAAGACTTAATTTTATTACATTCGAATACTTTTTATCTTAATATAAAAACCTTAAAACCTAAATTCATGTTCCGTAAACTCTTAGTAGTTCTTTTAATAGTTCCATTCTCATCTTGTGCTCAGTTACAACAAGTGATTGATAACCTTCCTCAAGTACAGCAATCAGCTCCAATTGATATAGCGGCTGGACTTCGCGAGGCACTCGCTATTGGTATTGATAAACAAGTAAGTAAGCTGACTCAGAAAGATGGGTTTTTTAAAAACGAACTTGTAAAAATAGGACTCCCTGAGGATTTAAAAAAAGTGGATAAAGCACTCAGAAAAATTGGATTAAGCCGCTTAGCTGATGAAGGATTAAAAGCCCTTAATCGTGCGGCAGAAAACGCTGTAAAAGAAGCAACTCCAGTGTTTATTTCTGCAGTTAAAGACATTAGTTTTGAAGATGCTAAAACTATTTTATTAGGTAGTAATTCTGCTGCTACCGATTTCTTATCAACTAAAACCGAAGCAGCCTTATATCAAAAATTTAATCCAGTAATAAAACAATCATTTTCTAAAGTTGGTGCCGATAAAATTTGGACTAATTTAATCAATAAATATAATACCATTCCATTCACAAAATCAGTGAACGCAGATCTTACAGACTATGTGACCACGGAAGCGCTGAAAGGCGTTTATAAAATGATTGCTATAGAGGAAGAACAAATCCGTACAAAACTATCCTCTCGATCGACTGCCTTACTTCAGCAGGTTTTTAAACTTCAAGATTAATCGTTAGGACATAAAAAAAGCCCACTCAATTGAGTGGGCTTTTACATATAAGCGAATATGATACAATAGGCGTGTTGCCTTAGTTTACTTTATCTACAATAGCTTTGAAAGCTTCTGGGTTATTCATTGCTAAATCGGCCAAAACCTTTCGGTTTAATTCGATATTATGCGTTTTGAGCTTCCCAATAAATTGTGAATATGATAATCCGTGAGCTCTTGCTCCTGCGTTGATACGCATGATCCATAAAGCACGGAATGTTCTTTTCTTATTTCTACGGTCTCTGTAAGCATAAAGCATGGCTTTGTCAACGGCATTTTTTGCAATTGTCCATACATTTTTACGTCTTCCAAAGTAACCTTTAGCTTGTTTTAATACTTTTTTTCTACGGGCTCTTTTGGCCACTGAGTTTACTGATCTTGGCATTTCTTAATGTTTTTTGTAGTAGGCGATTCAATGTTATTGAATACTTTCAATGGCCATACTCCATGGTTTATAAAAATAATTTTTTAACCTAAACAACGTTTACTTTAAACGTAATTGTTGTTTAATGTTTGCTACGTCATTCGCATGTACTAATGTACTATGCGTTAGCGCTAGCTTACGTTTCTTAGACTTCTTCGTTAGAATGTGGCTTTTGAACGCATGCTTTCTTTTGATTTTTCCAGTACCCGTCACTTTAAAACGTTTCTTGGCACTAGACTTGGTTTTCATTTTAGGCATTTTCTCCTTTTATTTAGTTGCTTCGCTTATTTTACTTTTTTGGGGGATATGAACATAATCATACGTTTCCCTTCTAATTTTGGCATTTGTTCTACCTTTCCTAAGTCTTCTAAATCTTGCGCTAAACGCAATAATAAAATTTGACCTTGTTCTTGATAAATTATTGAACGTCCTTTGAAAAACACAAAGGCTTTCAATTTAGCCCCTTCCTTTAAAAACTTTTCGGCGTGTTTTCTTTTAAATGCATAATCATGATCATCGGTTTGAGGTCCAAAACGAATCTCTTTTACGACTACTTTAGTCGCTTTTGATTTGATTACTTTATCACGCTTCTTTTGTTCGTAAAGAAACTTCTTATAATCCATAACCTTACATACAGGTGGGACAGCATTAGGCGATATCTCAACTAAATCAACCTCTTGCTCTCTAGCAATTGATAAGGCTTTTGATAAGCTGTATACACCAACTTCAACATTATCTCCTACAAGTCTTAACTCTAATGCAGTGATTTTTCTGTTGATCTTGTGCTGATCTTCTTTAATGATTCTTAGAGGACCTCTGTCTCTTCTTCTACGTATTGCTATGGCTTTATATTTTAGTTAAACTTAAAATTCTTTTAATGTTTTTTTAATCTCTTCTTCTATAATAGAAGTAAATGACGCCACACTAATCGTGCCTAAATCATCTCCACCGTGTTTTCTAACACTTATTGTTCCGTCGATCTCCTCTTGCTCTCCAACGATAATCATATAAGGGACTTTTTGCATTTCTGCATCCCGAATTTTCTTACCCATGGTTTCGTTTCTATTGTCTACGAGGGCGCGAATTTCGTTATTTTCTAGCGAATTTAAAACTTTTCGAGCGTATTTTTCATATTTCTCGCTAATTGAGAGTATTATTACTTGCTCTGGCATCAACCAAAGTGGGAAATTACCGCCTGTATGCTCCAATAAAATAGCCACAAATCGCTCCATACTTCCAAAAGGGGCACGGTGAATCATGACAGGTCTATGTAGTTCATTATCAGAGCCTTTATAAGTCAAATCAAAACGTTCTGGTAGGTTGTAATCCACTTGAATTGTCCCTAGTTGCCATTGGCGACCAAGAGCATCTTTGACCATGAAATCTAATTTTGGGCCATAAAAAGCAGCTTCCCCTTTTTCTACAACATAATTCAATCCTTTGGCTTCAGCTGCATCAATAATCGCTTGTTCCGCTTTATCCCAAACGTCTGAAGCACCTATATACTTGTCCAAGTTTTCAGGATCACGAACAGAAACTTGTGTTGAAAAATTCTCAAATCCTAACGAACCAAATACATAAAGAACTAAATCAATCACATTTTGAAATTCTTCGTGTAATTGATCGGGCGTACAAAAAATATGTGCATCATCTTGCGTAAACCCACGAACTCGTGTTAATCCATGCAATTCTCCACTTTGTTCATAGCGATATACCGTCCCAAATTCTGCAAATCGTTTTGGTAATTCTTTATAACTAAATGGTTTGGCGTTGTAAATCTCACAATGGTGAGGGCAATTCATTGGTTTTAATAAAAACTCTTCGCCATCTTTGGGCGTTTTGATGGTCTGAAAACTATCAGCTCCATATTTTTCATAATGTCCAGACGTAACATATAACTCTTTTTGACCTATATGTGGCGTGATGACCATTTCATACCCTGCTTTTTGCTGTGCTTTCTTTAAAAAATCTTCTAGTCGAGATCGTAAGGCAGCGCCTTTTGGTAACCACAAGGGCAATCCTTGACCTACTTTTTTAGAAAAGGTAAATAACTCCAATTGTTTCCCTAATTTTCTATGATCTCTTTTTTTAGCTTCTTCTAAAAGAACTAAGTATTCTGTGAGCTCTTTCTGTTTGGGGAAAGAGATTCCATAAACCCTCGTAAGTTGTTTGTTGTTTTCATCGCCTCTCCAATATGCGCCAGCAACACTTAAAACTTTAACTGCTTTGACAATCCCCGTATTTGGAATATGACCTCCACGACATAAATCAGTGAAAGAAGAATGATCGCAAAATGTAATTTCACCATCCGTAAGGTTTTCAATTAACTCTACTTTATATGTATTGTCTTCGTTTTTATATTTTGATAGTGCGTCCGCTTTCGAAACAGATTTGATAGAGAACTCATGTTTTCCACGTGCAATCTCAATCATCTTATCTTCGATACGTTTAAAATCTTTATCGGAAATAACCTGATCACCTAGATCTACATCATAATAAAACCCATTATCAATCGCTGGACCAATAGATAGTTTGACCCCAGGATATAAGTCTTCTAATGCTTGCGCAAGTATATGAGAAGACGAATGCCAGAACGCTTTTTTTCCTGCATCATCTTTCCATGTATATAAGGTAAGACTGCCGTCAGAAGTGAGTAGGGTAGAAGTTTCAACCGTTGTATCGTTGAATTTCGCCGAAATAACATTTCGAGCAAACCCTTCGCTAATATCTTTAGCGACATCTAATACAGTAAGGTTTTCTTCAAAAGACCTAATACTTCCATCCGGTAATGTAATATGAATCATAATTCAGTATATAATAAGAGGCAAATATAAGTGTATATAAGGAGTCTAACAATAACTATTTATATAATTTAGGAATTAACATTTGAACCCCTAATGTTTAATTTAATTATAACGTCTTGTATTCCAGAGTTTAAAAGGGGGCTAAAAAAATAAACTAAAATAGTATAAAAATTTAGGTTGTTAAAGGTAAAAAAGGTTGTATGTTTGCAGCCGCTAAAAAACGGTATTAAAATAGC
>Ga0209119_1000485_pt1 | contig 40242 bp, 44 predicted proteins | sample COG_03_FD_184747 | JGI IMG/M metagenome (GOLD analysis project Ga0209119, IMG submission 184747) | Pelagic Microbial community sample from North Sea - COGITO 998_met_03 (SPAdes) (version 2) | ecosystem: Environmental > Aquatic > Marine > Neritic zone/Coastal water | place: Helgoland, sampling...
ATAAAAGAAGGGTTGCTAAAGGGCTTGAGGCATTCAAGAGCTATGATGCCCTAAAGAAATTTAATGAAGAGCAAGAAGAAACTGAGATTGATATTGATATTCAAACTGACTACCTATTGCACGAAGGCACTTTAATTCTTTCAGATTATATTTACCTAAATAGTGACTCCTTGCTTTCTGAGGCGGCATAAAACATGAAAATAGTATCTTTTAACATTAATAGTATTAGAGCTCGCCCCCACCAAATCCTCCATCTCAAAAATACATTAGATCCTGATGTGATTGGCATCCAGGAAACTAAAGTGAATGACCCTGAGTTTCCAATGGATGAAATTAAATCTATGGGCTATCACGCAGAATACTGGGGCCAAAAGGGTCATTATGGAGTTGCTATTTTAAGCAAGAAAAAACCAGAGGCTGTGCAAAAAGGCTTTGTAAAAGACACCTTGGATGATCAAAAAAGATTTATACAAGCCACTTTTAAATGGAAGAAGGAAACTATTACAATTATGAATGGGTACTTCCCTCAAGGCGAAAATAGGGATCACGAAACAAAATTTCCTAAAAAAATAAAATACTACTCAGATCTTAAAAAGCACATTAAGACAATGCAAAAAACAGAGAAAAATTTAATAGTCATGGGTGATTTTAATGTAGCGCCGACTCCTTTGGACATAGGTATTGGTGAGGTGAATGCAAAAAGATGGCTTAGAGAGGGAAAAACTGCATTTTTACCTGAAGAAATTGATATGTGGAATAGTATTAAGGAGCTGGGTTTTATTGATTCATGGAGAGAGCAATACCCTGAAGAAGGTTCAATATATTCCTGGTTTGATTATCGCTCGAGAATGTTTGATGATAGCCCCAAGAGAGGATTGAGAATTGATCATATTTTAGTCGCCGAGCACATGAAAAAAAATATCAAAGAGACTGGAATAGATTACATTGCCAGGGCTATGGAAAAGCCTTCAGATCATTGCCCGGTTTGGGTCACATTAAAGTGATTATCTATAAGGACTTTACCTTTGAGGCTGCTCACAAGCTGCCCCTTGTTCCTGAGACTCATAAGTGCTCAAAACTTCATGGGCATAGCTTTAAGGTAAGAATCAGCGTTGAAGATGAGCTAAACGATCTGGGTTGGGTAATAGATTACGCGGATATTAAATCTGCATGTGGGCCTGTTATTGAAGTATTAGATCACAGCTACTTAAATGAAGTGCCAGACCTGGATAATCCAACGAGTGAAAATATAGCCAGGTGGCTCTGGAATGAAATTCAGCCAAAATTGACTATATTAAGTGAAATTGAAGTGAAAGAAACTTGTAATACAGGGTGTATTTATCGGGGTTAATTAGCGCCTCGCACGAAAGAAATCTTTTAGCAGTGCAGAAGACTCATCCTGCATAAGACCTGCCACATAATTGACTTTGTGGTTCAAAAATTTTTTATCAAAAAAATTATCAACAGAAACGATGGATCCTGTTTTAGGCTCAAACGCAGCAAAGTACACATTGTCTATTCTTGCGTCTACTATTGCTTTAGCGCACATATGGCAGGGCTCTAGAGTGACGTATAAATCACAGTTTGCTAATCGGTAATTCTTAGTGATGATACTGGCTGCATTGATAGCATTAATCTCTGCATGAGCTGTGACAGAATGATCTCTAATGACTGAGTTGAAACCCGCGCCAATAACTTTGTTGTCTTTTACCACAATGGCTCCAACCGGAACCTCGTTTAATGCAAGAGCTTTCTTTGCCTCAATGATGGCAAGCTGCATGAAGGCCTCAGAAAATAATGCCATAATTAGGGTCGATCAATCAGAGAAATTTAGCCCATTGCTCAATCGGCCTTCTCTCTGATGACAGTTGATTGATCGCAGCATCTTTATCCTTGTAGCCCAGAGCGAGACCGCAAAAAAGAATGTCATTCTTATCAGAGCCAACAAACTTGCTCACACTATCATTTTTCATGGCCCAGGCTTCTTGCGCACATGTATCAATGCCAGCTTCTTGAGCTAGTAACATGAAGGTTTGTAAAAACATCCCTAAATCAGACCACTGAGGAGGCCCCATTTGCTTGTCTACAAAGCAAAATAGCGCTGCAGGAGCTCCAAAAAATTCAAAATTACGCATCACTTGCTGTAATCTAGCGTCTTTATCCTCTCTCGGGATACCCAGTAACTCATACATAGCCTCGCCGAGCTGATATCTTGACGTTCTATAAGGTTCTGTTAGGCCTGATGGGTATATGGCATAACCAGGAGTCTCGGGTTGATCCCATCTCGCTTGAAACTCAATAAATTTTTTCATACTTTGGTCATTGACCACATAAATCTTCCAGGGCTGAAGATTTCCTCCGCTAGGAGATCTTGCAGCAAGAGCCAAGAGATCTTTTATGACCTTATTATTTATAGGCTGAGAGGTAAATGCTCTGATAGAGCGCCTTGCTAGAACAGCATCAGAAACTTTCATAGGAATTCTCAGGTAAAGTATTAAGTGGAATGACCATATTATTTTTAGATATATCAACCACATGGAGTGTTGCTGGGTCTCTTTTAAATATCTCTCCCACAACAGCTTGTCCTATCGAACCGGCTCCACCAATAACAAGAAAACGGGCTTTTGATGCTAACGAAACTAGTTCGTCATTATAGCTACTCAAATCCTTTTCTAATAACGCTTCATCACGGCCAATCAATGACAAATAATTCATAATAATTCCTAGTTTTCAACAATATTAAATCAAAAAAATCGACCTCACATCCTGGGACTAAAAGGAGGAGACCATTCCAACAATTCTCGAGAACGATCGATGTCTAATTGAAGGTCTGACATTAAGCTGACAGCAGCTTTCCGCTTCCCTAGAATAGTCAAAATGCACCAAAGGAGTTTTAGAGGCAGCTTTACCGTCTTAGGTTTTTTGCCAATAAGCTTACCCACTAATTCAATAATTTCTAACGTGGATAGGTCATCATCATCACTAACAAGAAGTAACTCATTTTTCGCCCTTTGGTGCTCAATACACACTGTTATAAAGCTAACTATGTTTTCGATAGCTACCAAACTACGTTTATTATCAATTGAACCAAATGGAAGCGGTATCCCATACTTAATAAATTTCTCTATCAGTCCAAAATTTCCAGGCGCATTTTTACCGTATATGACGGGAGGGCGAATAATGACTACGTCCAAAGTTGTACGTCTGGCTATTCCGCGTAAGCCGATTTCAGCTTCCAACTTAGAGACGGCATATGGGGAATGCGGAGATGGAGAATCATTAGGACTAAAGGGTATGCCAGAGGTCACAGCTCCATTAACGCCTATCGAACTCAAAAATATGAACCGAGATACTCCACATTCCGCTGCTTGCTCGGCTAGATTCAATGTGCCTTGCGTATTAGTCAACCTATAAGCCGCAAGTGGATCAGCTATATTATCATTTAAAATATGTGCTCGACCAGCCAGATGAACAACTGTATCGCAACCGTCCACGGCTTTTCTCCAATCAGTATTCGCGTCCAAACTTTCCACAACGATGTAGTTTTGACCTTTGATCGCTAGAGCTTTATCGCGAACCGAGCCTAAGTAATTATCACCCCTATTCCGCAGCGTCTGACAAAGCGCCTTTCCAACAAAACCATTAGATCCAGTCACTAGAATTTTATTGTATTGTCTCTTATCCATTCAAGGCCTTTTAGTTTTAATAGCGGTAAGTGACGATCGAATCCCAAGCATGCAGTCTGATGATTCAATCCCGAAATTAGTTGTAAGTTTATTTGAGTTTAGCTGAGAATGTGCAGGCCGTTTGGCCAGAGTGGGAAATTCTTTTGTGGTTATGGCTACAACATTAGGCTTACTTGCAATAACTTTAAGCTCCAACGCTTCATCAAAAATAGCTTGAGAAAACTCAGCCCAAGAGCAACAAAAATTACCCGAAAAATGATAGAGACATGAAGTAACTTCTTTTGATTTAAGGCTTTCTAGGATCGTCATAATGGCCTTAGCTATATCTTGAGCATAGGTAGGACAACCAACTTGATCTCCTACAATGCGCAGCTCACTGCGCTCAGCACCCAAACGCAACATGGTTTTAAGAAAGTTATTGCCATATTCACTGAATACCCAAGCGGTTCTTATAATTATATGTTTGCAGCCTGAGCATTTAATTGCCATCTCACCTTTTAACTTAGTTTCGCCATAGACCCCTTGAGGATTGGTTTTGTCATCTTCCTGGTAAGGTACGCTGGTCGTACCATCAAATACATAGTCAGTAGATATATGAATCAACCAGCAAGCTAACTCATGGCAAGTACCAGCAATATTCGCTACCGCGAGATGATTAATGAGGTCCGCCGTTTCTTGATCTTCCTCAGCCTTATCAACTGCGGTATAGGCAGTCGCATTTATTACTACATCTGGTGAAAGCTCTAATAGCTGTCTTTTTGTCCTATTGAAATCAGCAATATCTATTTGATCGCGCGAAGTATAAACAACATCATGATCAGTGCTTAATAATTGATCATATAGACATCGTCCAAGCTGACCTTTGCTCCCAAGAACCAATATTTTCATAAACGGAGATCAACTAATCGTTTGGCGCTTTGGTCTTTAGTTGATAGGACTGGATTCGCAATTGGCCAAGGAATATCTAAATCAGGATCGTTCCATAAGATACTACCTTCATCGCTAGGATCATAATAATCCGTGCATTTGTACTCGAAGTCCGCAGTATCAGACAAAACCACAAAACCATGAGCGAAACCCGGCGGCACCCACAGTTGTTTTTTATTATCCTCTGACAAAATGACGCCTTCCGATTCCCCAAATGTTGGCGACCCTTTACGTATATCTACGGCGACATCATAGACTTCCCCGCGGACAACACGAACTAACTTGCCCTGTGGTTTAGTCTTCTGAAAATGCAGCCCTCTAAGAACGCCCCTGGCAGACCTAGAATGATTATCTTGAACAAACGCTAGGTCAATACCCGCTTCATGCTGATATCTGACGGTTTGGAATGTTTCTAAAAAAAAACCTCTCTCGTCACCAAATACGTGTGGCTCTATGATTGCACAGCCTTTAAGCTTTGAATGGCTCACCTTCATTTGTAACCATCCGCTACTTTGTAAAGATACTCACCGTAGCTCGTCTTCTTGAGATTTTCAGCCCGCAATATTAAATCGGCTTGTGAAATCCAGCCATTGTGAAATGCAATCTCCTCCAAACAAGCTACTTTTAACCCTTGACGATGCTCAACCGTTTGGACGAACTGGCCAGCCTCAAGAAGGGAATCATGAGTGCCAGTATCTAACCAAGCAAACCCTCGCCCTAACAACTCGACCTGCAAATCCCCCCTGGCTTGATAAGCATTGTTAATATCTGTAATTTCAAGCTCACCTCGCGAGGACGGCGTAATACTTTTGGCAATCTCCACGACATCGTTATCGTAGAAATAGAGCCCTGTTACCGCATAGTTAGATTTCGCAACGCTTGGCTTTTCCTCTATGCTTAAAACATGACCCTGACTATCAAATTCAACGACTCCAAAGCGTTCAGGATCTTTAACATGATACCCAAAGATAGTGGCTCCCTTATCTCGATTGGTAGCAACCTTTAGCTTCTCAGTAAAATGCTGGCCGTAAAAAACATTATCCCCAAGCACTAAGGCGGCATTATTATTACCAATAAAACTTTCCCCAATAATAAAAGCTTGAGCAAGCCCATCAGGGCTTGGCTGAATAGCATACTCAAGGCAAACGCCTAAATGGGAACCATCACCTAACAAGCGCTGGTAGTCTGACATATCTTCAGGCGTTGAGATAATAAGAATGTCTTTAATTCCAGCCAACATCAGAACAGAGATTGGATAGTAAATCATCGGCTTGTCATATATAGGTAGTAGCTGTTTTGATACTCCCATTGTTATCGGGTGGAGTCGACTGCCCGAGCCTCCAGCTAACACAATTCCCTTGAACTTAGATATCATATATCCGCCCCTATTCTTTCCATTCGATAAGCACCTGAAAGGACTCTCTCCCACCAAGAAGTATTGTCCAAATACCACTGAACTGTTTTGCGTAATCCAGTTTCAAATGTTTCCTCTGGAACCCAACCAAGTTCGCGCTTAATTTTTGAAGCATCAATAGCATAACGAGTATCATGACCCGGACGATCTTTAACAAAAGTTATTAAGTCTCGATAGTTAATCACTCCTGAAGGTTTCTGAGGTGCAAGCTCTTCAAGCAGATCACAGATAGTTTCAACTACTTCAAGATTAGTTTTTTCGTTGTGACCACCAATATTATAGGTCTCACCGATTTTACCCTCAGTGACGACCTTAATTAAGGCTTTTGCATGGTCTTCAACATACAACCAATCACGTATTTGTAGGCCATCTCCATAAATAGGCAAAGGCTTACCATGAATAGCATTAAGGATTACATGGGGGATAAGTTTTTCTGGAAAATGGTATGGTCCATAATTATTCGAACAATTGGTTACAATTGTTGGAAGATGGTAAGTACGCCCCCAAGCTCTGACTAAATGGTCCGATGCAGCCTTGCTTGCAGCATAAGGTGACGAAGGAGAATAAGCCATTTCCTCAGTAAATAAATTATTTGTTCCAACCAAATCACCATATACCTCATCAGTGGATATATGGTGAAATCGGAATTGTTCTCGCTTAGCGCCGCCTAGAGATTTGAAATGTATAGAGGCCTCTTCAAGCAGGTTAAAGGTTCCCAGAATATTTGTATTGAGAAACACTTCTGGAGAATCAATTGATCTGTCAACATGACTCTCTGCTGCAAGATGCATGACAATATCTGGTTGATATCTTGCGAAAACATCATGGAGCTCTTCACGCTCGCAGATATCGACTTGCTCAAAAGAATAATTTTTATGCCCTTTACATGAATCTAGGGAATGAAGGTTTCCTGCATAAGTAAGACAGTCAATATTTAGCACTTCGAATCCTTGGCATAATAATGCTTCTCGTACTACGCTAGAACCTATGAATCCGGCCCCACCTGTAACTATCATTTTCATTCTGTAATTGCCTCTCTAATTTACAGTCAATATATTTTAGGCTATAAACCATTCTATAGTCTTGAAATTCAATGTATTTGGCAAAAATAAAATAGAATAGCCAATTTATTGAAGTTACTCAACTCACAGCTTTCTTTTAGAATTCAAAAACAAAATAGTTAGCACAGCGAATGACTTAGTTTTACTTCGTCTTAAACGGAACATATTACGTATCAAGAAGCTTCTGGATAACACTTCAGGGCGATTAAACACCTTAGCCAAAATGGCTATCTGAGAGTGATACCATTTAGACTTGATAAGCTTCAGACGCTTACAAAATCCAGACAAACCGGAGTTTGCTCCAATTTGATTTCGATCATGTTGCACGTAAAGCATGCGGGGAATATCAGAGATAACCCAACCTAAATTGGTTTCTTTGTAGAATGCATAAATAAGCCAATCATGATAATCAAAATCGATTAGGCAAGTTTTATTACTAGCGTAGAAATCCTGAAAATTCTTAAATGAAACCGAGGTAACCACCTGAGAGCACCCAGGACCTGGTGACTCATAAAAATGATCAAGGTCTGTAGTAGGGTACGATTTTTTTAATAAAGAGAATGTATATTTACTTGGCCAAAAGGTGTACACATCGGATGAAAAACCAGCTACTTTATTTCTTAGAAGGAAAGTGACGGCACTTGAGAGTTTGTTTGGGAGCCAAATATCATCTTGATCTGCAAACGCCACATAGTCATATTTAGTAACATCAACTGAATGTATCAAGTGATAAAAATTTTTTCCGGCCGAGCCAAAATGCTGGCCAGAGGAGACAACAAAAATACTAGGATTACTAATCTGTATTTTACGTACAAGCTCTTCAGTCCCATCAATGGATAGATCGATACTAATATAGATATCAACATCGACCGCTAGCTGGCCACATATAGTAGAAATTTGCTCTTCCAGAAATGGAGTTCCATTATATGCAGCTAGTAGAACACAAAATTTATGCTTAAAATCTTGATTTTTAATTTAAGTCACCTTCTGACGGTATGTTTCCTACCTATTTTAACATAAGCATTCAGCAAGGATATCAATAGAAAGCTACGATATTTGATCTTAGTGTATATTGACGTATTTGCAACACCGGTGAACGTTCCAGAATGTCTGCGATAGTGAATAAGGCACTCATCTACAAAGGCAATCGGGCGTTGAGTAAGCAAAGAAAAGGAAGTAATCACCCAATCATGCATGGGATAAAAAGAGATGGCATTTGATAATTCTCGTGCAAACGTACCATCGACGGAGAGGGTTGCTCCGACCGCTTCATTCTTAAATAAGTTTCCTACAAAACTCATATTCAATTGAGAATATATACTACTTGGCTTAACTGTACATTCGGAGTTGAAAACAGCGCCATTAGCAATCACTAACGAAGATTCAGCGTGGTGCCCAATAGTATTTTCGACTCTATTTGGTTCCCAAATATCATCATGGTCACAAAGGTAGATCACATCTCCACTAGAGGCTGAAATCGCAAGCCTGAAGCCCTCAGCAGGCCCCACATTCACTGGCAATTTCAAATATACAAGTCTGATGTTGTTTGCACTAAAAATTTCCTTTAAGTAATCAGCTGGACTAACTAGTCCTGAAAAATCTTCAACTACTACAATCTCATCTATCTTAGTAGACTGGGCAATAATACTTTCTATTTGCGCAGGCAAATATTCACTAAAGCCATATACACTCATGCAAACTGATACACCTTCCATAGGATCCTCTTAAAGTACCGCCAAACTAGCCTTGAAACGGCCAAGGGAGAACCGGAAAAACAGTCTAGCTAAATACATAATACATAATACATAAACACTCTATGTCAGCTAGTTTCCTGGCGGTTCTTTTTATCTAGAAGGCATATAAAAGCCGTAATCAAGAGGGGCATCACAACAGAACTCATAAAAGCATCGAATAAAAGATTAACACTCAGGACAAACAACAAAAATACAAAAGACAACTTATTAAGTTTTTGTATCATAATAATAGACACTATTAACCCAAACTCATAAACAAATCTAAGGATCCCCCCATCAACAGCACCACCTTGGGAGTAAATCCCAAAGCCAAATAGTAAACCCAGAGGGTGTTGATACATTAGGGAAAGAGAATTAGTCCATTTCCCAATTCGATGGGAAAGCGTCCCCGAGGATTCACTCATCATTGAGCTGCCGCTTTTCAAGTCATCGAACCCAGCATTTGCGGTTGTTATATTGGTCACAACAATATCTAGCATTTGGGATCCCAGGAAGATATTTTCTCTCACGATGTAAATAAAGATACACATGATCACAAATAGAAAAAGAGCGGCTATCGCGTTTATTTTTTTTAAAATATCCCAGTAAAGCACCACAAAACTCAGCGCCGGAGCTTTTACACCATTAAGGAGTACAGCTATGGATAAAAAGGAATATCCGCTCAATTTTCTATCCACAATGCTTAGTAAAAATAGAGATGTAACGATAAAATAACTTAACTCTGCCGGTGTACCAAAAGAGCCGGAGAACTCATGGCTTATAACAAGACCTCTACCCGGATCAACATTTGGCACTAGCAACAGAAACTGTAAAATTGACAGGACGGCTAAATAAAAAAAAGATACTTTTAAAAATTTCGGAAACATGCCGGCGCGCGCGAGGTAACACAAGCCTAAGGCTATTGCGTAATATTCAATAAAACGGATTATTCCAAGAGCCGATTGAAAATTCTCCCAAAATAAAATAGAGTACAAAGCATGAAGCACAAGTAAAATTAGTAATTTCACACTATTAGGTTTCACGGAGCCATTCAGCAGAAGAAAGAAAACGCAAGCTGAAATAATATCTTGGAACCGAAATCCAGTCAAAGTGCCTGGTATCATAAAGAGATCTATTTTAGGTATACAAAAATATAATAATACAAGACAGAATAATAAATTTATTTTTTTAATAGATAATAAGCCGCTCACTTTATAAAAATTTATAGTTAATCATGGTGTCAGGAAAAAAATATTAAGCATCCTTAACTTTGATAGATTAGAAGTTACTCTTTCATAACGGTGATTGAAGCTGATGATATTTTGTTGACCAGGATAAGTTCCACCTGAACCTTTATAACTCAAAACGATCTTACCTCGTTTTTCTAAAGCACGCAGGGCTCCGCTTGAGATAAAGGAAATATTTGAGGAAGAGGCAATCATTTGAACGCACTATTTATGGATTATGGAGCTTTTTATTTTGACTAACGTTATGTAAAAAGGAAAAGTCAAATATTTTAAAAAATATAGAAAGCTAATAATATGATTTTGACTGGTACTAAATATCATTTCTTTATCTATAAAATATTTCTTTAGGTATTTAGTCATAGCTACGAAACAAGGCTTATCTCCAAAATTTTCAGCGGAAGAAGTAACAAAGACGTCAATGTAAGCAGCGTTCAATCCTCTCATCCGATCAATCATAATTTGTATAGGATGGATATGCTCTGACCTATTCAAACACACCATTGACTTTTTATCATCCAAAAAAATTGAATTATGGATATTTGTTCCCGAACTAGCCACAAAGTTATCACACCCTTTTATAATACAAACCGTTTCGTAAGGGGTCATTCTCTCAGGATAAAAAATCTCATACCCATTGTTTTTAAACACATTCTCTATAACCGACTCACCAATAGCACGGCCAGCTTTGCTTAATTGTTTTGAAAAAAACACTTTTTTTGAAGATCCTGACGTAACACTTTCTTTTATTCTGTCTATCGTCTTTTTATAAAGGATATGATAAAAGTCATGCAAACGAATAGACTGCTCAGGTATCACCACACTTCTAAACCGAGTAGGTTCAATAATTTCTATAATATCTTGATCTTTCAATCCAAATAAACTAAAAAAGCTTATAAATTTTTCATTACTGCCTTCTGAAATATAGGCCGCTTTTAAATGTGCATTTTCGGGATTAAGAAAATACCATAGACGGGATAAGCCTTCGAGAATAAAATGCCCATAATGGCCATTCAAAGCTCCCAAGAATACTACGTCTTCGTCGATATATTTAATTGAATTAAGGTCTGTCTCTTTTATAGGCCCCCTAAACCAATCTTGATACACCATATCAAAACTCGCCGGTGCAACTCTCTTTGTTAAGCTCAATTCTACAAAACCAAAATTACTATCGGTCACACCTCCTGTCAGTGCGGATACCCCCTTTACATTTTTTTTTAAAGGATGGACGATCCCATTAGCAACTTTTTTAACCTCTAGTTCAGTATTTTTTTCATGCCCAATATCACATTCAAGATCATAATCATTTTGCATCTTTGTATTACAATACAGCAATGTTGTTTCATTTTTGTTACGCATATTATTGTAGATCCCTGTCAACACTTAAGACCCATACCTCCCTTTAACTCGTTCTTATAATGCTCTGACCTAACTATCTTCTATTCTTAATTTATCCAGATCAATAATTTGATCACAGCCTTCTAAGGAACTTAGGCGATGGGTCACAATGAGTACGGTGATATCTTTACTTAGAAGTTTAACTGCTTCCATGACTTGATTCTCAGTGCTCATATCCAAAGCACTGGTTGCCTCATCAAAAATTATGACAGACGCCTTTTTATATATAGCTCGCGCTATACCAATACGTTGCCGTTGACCGCCAGACAAAAGAAATCCTTGTTCCCCTACTCTTGTTCGGTATTGATTAGGTAACCCTTCTATAAAACTAGAGATCTGTGCTTGTTTTGCACACATACGAACACGGTTTTTGTCAATAAGGTTCTTTGGTATGCCGAATGCAATGTTTTCTTCTATTGTGCTATCTGCAAGAAATATAAATTGAGGAACATGAGCTATACATGCCTGCCATGCTCGTGCATTAAGAGGAGTAATAGGGGTATTATCAATTACAATGCTGCCCTTATCAGGTTTTAGTAAGCACATTATGATATCTAGTAATGTACTTTTGCCACTACCTGTGGTCCCTATAAAACCAACGCGACTGCCCTTAGAAATAACTAAATTGAAATTTTTAAAAATATAGGGGGTTTCTTGGGTATAACGAAAGTCGAGATCTTTAATATGGAGATTTTCCTCGAACAAAATTGGAGCTGGATTCTCTTCCAAAGCATAATCTGGCAATGGTTGATTAAGAAGTTCCAATGTATCTTGCAAGGTGAAATGTGAAGCAACTATATTGACCCAAGAGTTATATGAAAGTTGCAAAATAGGTAGCGCTCTCTGGGCCCCGAGAGCCAAAGCCCCGAGCAGCGGAATTGCACCAGAAAATGATGATGAATACTGCGCAGAGACATAGCCAATAATGGCAATCAAAAGCATACCAAGCCCTTCCATAACATATCGAGGGGCCTGAGCTATAAACAAATTATTCCCCTGCGCCCGTCTTAAAGGAAGATCGGAAGCGCGAAAAGTATCACAATATTGAGACTGAGTACCATCAATTAAGACATCACGAATGCCGCCTAGCCCTTCTTGAAGAGCCTTTAATACAAGGTTTGTCTCAACCGCAACACGCTGACTATCTCTAGCAACTCTTTTACGTGTAGAATACATAATGACGCTGTAGATTAAACCAAAACCACCAAAAGCAGCAAAAGCGACTTTAGGATCTAGCATTATTAAAAACACTAAAATAGCAATCATCATCGCTATCGAACCCATCAAGGTTAATACAGGTATCACCACTCCGTAAATGACTGTACTACATTTTGAGATAATACCACTTATAACCTCACTACTATTTCTAGTACAATGCACCTCATAGGGCTGATATAAAGTACTTCTATAGATACCTACACTAATGTCTGCTCCAAAGGCAAAAGATAAGCGAGTAATAACCCACAACATCAACAAACGCAGAATAGCGGCAATAAGTACAGCTATACAAAAACCTAAAGTTACCGGGAAAAGTAATTGCTGAGGCTCGGAAAGCCCCATCAGTTCAATGAACGGCTGAAAAAAAGGTATTTGAAATATTTTATCCGGGTCGGTTATGACCCCTAAAAATGGTATAATTGCACCAATACTAAAAATCTCTGAAGCAGATGCTAATACTATGATTATAAGCAGCATACAAAACTGAAATTTCCTCAGAGGGGAAGCGAACTTTGATAGAGCATAAAGATCTTTAAAAATATTAGACTTCAAACTACTTTTATCAGGCACAAATTGACTCCAATTATAAAGCTTTTCTAATTACCACTTTGCATTAACACTAATTTCTGCTTTGCTAGCTCTAGATCATAGGCAGCCATCTCTTCGCACATTTCCTGAGCAGTAATCTCCGGTTCCCAACCTAATTTATCTTTTGCCTTTTCAGGATTCCCTAAAAGAGTCTCAACTTCAGTGGGACGAAAGTAAGCCGGATCTATTTTTATAATAGCCAGTTCTTTGGAATGGCCACCCCTTTTGTGCTCCATTGACTGATTCCAGATACGCAAAATTTTAGCAGGAGGGTCTACCCAGTATCCTGTTTCATCAATTCCATCACCTTCCCAACGAATGTTTATTCCTAGAGCGTTAGCTGTCCACTCTATAAATTGACGCACGCTATATTGAACCCCCGTTGCTATAACAAAATCTTCTGGTTTCTCTTGCTGAAGCATCATCCACTGTGCCCTTACATAGTCCTTAGCATGACCCCAATCGCGCAAGGCATCAATATTTCCTAAGTAGAGACAATCCTCTAATCCTTGACTGATATTAGCTAAACCTCGAGTAATTTTTCGTGTAACAAAAGTTTCGCCTCGACGGGGGCTTTCGTGATTAAAGAGTATGCCATTACACGCATACATCCCATATGCTTCCCTGTAGTTAACTGTTACCCAATGAGCATATAATTTAGCACATGCATATGGGCTACGCGGATAGAAAGGAGTAGTTTCGGATTGCGGAGTTTCCAGCACCTGACCATACATCTCAGAAGTAGAGGCTTGATAAAATCGAGTCTTATCCATGAAACCTAGAATACGCAAAGCCTCAAGGATACGGAGTGTTCCTATTGCGTCCGCATTAGCAGTATATTCAGGAACATCAAAAGAAATATGGACATGGCTCTGCGCAGCAAGATTATATATTTCGGTAGGTTGAACCTTTTGTATGATACGAAGCAATGAAGAAGAGTCAGTCATATCGCCATAGTGAAGGATGAAATTACGACCAAGAACATGAGCATCTTGGTAGATCTTATCAATACGCGCAGTATTAAAAAGTGATGAGCGACGTCTAATGCCATGCACTATATATCCTTTCTCTATAAGAAATTCAGCCAGATAAGAGCCATCTTGTCCGGTTATACCGCTGATCAATGCAACTTTTCTCATAAATACCTCTTTACCTAAACGTTTATTTAAAAACGTTTATTAAAATAACAACTCAAAATACTTAAAGGTTTGATTGTAACTAAGAAACTTATGACTTTTTGTAGTCTTATAACTTAATTTTATCTTTCCCATCCACAAAAGGTCCCTGTTTTATTTCAATAAATTTACAGTTTTCCCCAATAGTAAAACCATGTATTCCTCCCTTTAAGTAGATTAGGTCTCCCTGATGCATTTCTATCGATTTAAATATTTTATCCCTTTCTGAATCACAATATAAGTTAACAATTAAGACTCCTTCTTGTATAAAAATGATTTCATGAGTCTCAAGTAATTTTCTTTTTTGCTCTAAATGCATATGTGGCTGGATAGTTTCACCGCTATTCATTGAGAAGGCTGCGATCTGTAATTGGTCACTTGCGCTTGTAAAAAAATCAATCCTTTTATCTGTAGAAATCTTAGGAATAAAAACTGCTACCTCTTGGCCATTAATATTAATTTTTTCCATTATCATTTTGAACTTAGAAACTTCTTAATCTCATCAGATACTCGAGAAATCTGCTGATCTGTTATGCCAATAAAAGTAGGAAGATAAATACTACTTTTTGCTATTTCATTAGAGTTATTTAATTCACCAACGACTCTCCCACGCATTTTATTAAAAATTGGCTGTTCATTCATGGGCGCAAAAAACCTGCGAGTTTGTATGCTTTTTTCTAATAAATACTCTTCCAATGAATTTCTTAAATGAAGTTTTGAGGGGGGCAACCTAAATGTTGTCATCCAATTCACAGGTTTTGTATTAAGTTTTGTGACTCGGAAATAATTCTCATATTCTTCAAGTTCTTTTTTATACTTTAAAAGGATTAACTCCCTCTGCTCAAGAATATAATTTACCTCCTCTAACTGGGCGTATGCTATCGCACAGTGAATATTTGACATCCTGTAATTAAATCCAATTTCATCATGAATAAAGGTTTTTATTGGGCCTGAATTAAATGTTTGATTTTTATAGTAGTTTATTTTATCAAAAAGATTTTCATTTGAAGTTGTGCAAATACCTCCTTCACCTGACGACAGAATTTTATTTGCATAAAAACTAAAGCACCCGATATCTCCTATGCTTCCCATTTTCATATTTTGTTCTTTTGCCCCATGACACTCGGCACAATCTTCTATGATAAATATTTTATTATCTCTACATATGTCTAGAACTGGCATTACTCTTGAGGGTATTCCAAATAAATGAGGTATTATGATTGCTTTGGTTTTTTTTGTGATGGCCTTTTTTAAACATTCCTCGGTCACGTCTCCTTCTTTATTAATATCTACCAGAACAGGTATTGCCCCTACATAGCCGCATGCAAACAAAGCATACGGTGAATTAAAATTTGGTAAAATTACCTCATCATTTTTTTTAATTCCGCAAGCTAGAAGAGCTAAATGTAAAGCCATGGTTCCATTGGTGCATGTTGAAGCAAAATCCGTTCCAATAAAGTTGCTGAATCCCTCGCATAACTTTTGGTCAAATTTACCAAAGGCTGAAATCCAATTATCATCTAGACATTGAATTACATAATCCCTCTGATTTTTAGCAATATGTGGTATAGAAACTGGAATCATATTTTATTCACCTCATTCATATCATGATGTAGCATGATTTCAATTAATTCATCAATGTCTACCTCGGGTTGGATACTAAGCTTTGCCTTGAGCTTAGTAATATCTGCTCGAAGATTTCCAGTATTTTTAGGCCGTTTAAACTCATTAGATGTAGTTACAAATTCTTCCCAATTTAAATCAACTTTATCAAAAGTCTTTTTAACAAAATCTTCTACCTTTGTTAAGGATCCAGTTCCGACAATAAAGTTTTCATGTATATCTGATTCATTGATTACTTTTGCAATTTGCATAAATTCTTTTGCATAGCCCCAATCAACATAGCCACTCAGGTCTCCTAAAACTAATTTTTTCTGCAGACCTTTTTTAATTTTAGCAACAGCCATCGTAACTTTTCTTGAAAGATATTCTTCAGGTCTTCTAGGAGATTCATGGTTATACATAATCCCTGTAGAAATATTCATGCTACAAGAATCTCTATAAAAATTACACAAATGAAAGGTTGCTGATTTAGCAATCCCATAAGGACTAACTGGATTATGGTATGTGTATTCATTTTGAGGTTCCTCAAACGGCATACCAAACATATTTGAAGAGACTGGTTGAAAGAATTTTATACTTGGATTTATAACTTTTATAGATTCTAAAATATTAACCACTGCTGTTGTGGTGGTTGAAAATGAATATGATGGTATTGCATAACTCCATGCTACGTGGTCTTGGTCAGCCTCATTGTAGATATAATCTGGTTCAGTCTTTGCAATTGCATTAAAGATACTAGGGCTATCAAGTAGGTCTCCTTTGATAATTTGCAATTTTTTTGAAGAAAAATATTCAGAATTTAATAAGTGATCTATATTTACGGTATTACCTGTTGCTGATTTTCTAACCAGACCGTAAACTTCATAGCCTGCGTCAAGTAATATTTCTGCTAGATAACTACCATCTTGTCCTGTAATTCCTAATATAAGAGCTTTAGGCATAAATTTTTCTCATATTGTCGAGTAATCTTGTAGGTAGTTCATTTTTCAACGCCCAGTTGTTATGCGTTTTATCTAAAACTAAGCCTTCTATGTTTTCCAATGCAATCTCATAAACATGGGACACAGTATGATACCTATGATTCCCGTAAGATGAATTATCAAAAAAGTCTTCGTATATACCTACTAAATTAATCTTACTATATTCATCTAATGAGACGCTAAGTTCTTCCTTTAGCTTTCTCTTAGCTGCATCTTCTATGGTTTCAGATAATTTTACTCTTCCGCCAGGCACCCACCATTCGCCTTTCAGGGGCTGTTGCGTCCTCTTAAGCAGCAAGAATTTTTCATCTATTTTTATTATTACGTCCACACACAAAATTGGAATAGATCTTATAATATCCTTATAAAGTGATTCTTCTATGAAGCTCATTCGACAACCCTAAAATCAGGAAATGGAACAATAAACTTCCCTCCTGAATTTAACCATTCTGTCTCTCTCCTATACATTTCATCAAAGAAAGCCCAAGGTAAGACAAAATAGTAATCTGGCTTCATTGCGCGGCTCTCTTCCTCCGAAATAATTGGGATCCAACTACCAACAGTATAGCGACCAAATTTCTCCGGACTTCTTTCTGCAGCAAAGTCAATTAGGTCAGTACCAATGCCAAAATACTGCAGAATAACGTTCCCTTTTGTAGATGCGCCATAAACATGAATTGTTTTCCCCTTTTTCTTCTCTTGAGTAAGAAAATCAACACACTTTTTCTTGTTTACATCTATTCTTTTTTTGAAATCCAGCAAATCTTGAACAGAAGCATTCTCATTATACTTTATTGATCCTTTCGAATATTTTTTAGCATAAATTCTATAGCTACCTCCGTTGACATCATTCTCTATAACTTTAATGATTTCCAATCCACATTTTTCATACATATAAACTAGAGAATTGTATGAATAAAACTCAATATGTTCATGACAGATATTGCCAAGATCATTCTTATCAAGCATAGGCGCCAATGTCATTAGCTGTGCCACAAAAATTCCATCATCATCTAATACTTTTTCTATATCTGAAACGAAAGCTACCGGATCATCTAAATCATAGAACATCCCAATAGCACAAACTATTTTGGCTTTCTTATTATCTAAGCTCTTTGTTGCTTCTTTATATATTTTTGAGGACCAAAAATCATGAATGACCAAGTCACATTTTGTTGACAATTCTTCAACTAAATTATTTGCTGGTTCACATCCAATTGTGATCATATTATCTGGGAAATATTGAAGCATTGTCCCATCATTTGCTCCTATATCTAGAACTATGTCTTGTTGATTAATTTCTACCATTCCACACACTTCATCCACAATATTCTTTAACTCTCGCTTCATCGTGTCCGTTACACCCGAACGATACCAATATTGTCTTGAATACAATAATTCCTGTGGAGCAGTGTCTTTCAGCTGCGCTAAGTCACAGTTTGCACAATGAACGATTTCCAGTGGCGCTTTAAAACCTTTTCCAATCTGTTCTTCCGTGACAAAATCATTAATGAATTGCTGACCGAGAGTAAAAACCTCATCGAGCCCTTCTTTACCACATAATCTGCAATTATTATAAGTAAAAATTTTTCTATCATTCATATGCTTTCTTCCCTAAAAAAATAAAAGTATTTTGTTATGCGCCTTTTTATGCGCCTTATTATATCTTATTCGCAATTAATTAGTGACATAATAAAAGCTTACATTTAAAAATTTCAGATGTTTTAAATTATATTTTATGGTTAAACTCTAATGAGTAAGCCACTATAATGATGTGAGAATCCATTATTTTATAACAAGCACTAATAGCCCTCAGACTTCATAGAAATCTAAATCACTAATTATCTTAAATTGATCCTGATGACCGATCCTAAATCTCTCTAATTGGGACTGATTTTCACAGAAATCATTGGATTCAATATTATCTAAAAAATCAGAATCAAAATATTCAGGATTAACAAAAAAAGCATTTACGCCATTGCTTTCAACTGTAACAAAACGATATCCATTTTCATGAAATAGTTTCTTCCAGGCATTTATAGACGCGCCATAATACAACCAGGAGTAGTCTCTACCGATAGCGAAATCATCAGAGTATTTAATTGATAGCTGTTTTTCCGGACCAAATGCTGAATTGTATTCAACGCAAAATATTTTTGGCTTAATGCCACTATCAAGGACTGCCTTTGCTACATAGTAATCCATTGAATCGATATCAAGCGAGAAAAAATCTGGGTCATGAAACTGTGCGTCAGATTTTAGACTATCTATATTGTCTTTTGTAACAAAGTTATTGACTACCTTTAGCCCATGATTAAAAAATCTCAGAAACCTAGTTGCTCTATCTGTTAACTTTTTGTCGGCTTCAATCATGAGGCCATTAAAATTTTCAGTGATCAAAAGCCAAGCGCTATTGTTATCGATGCCATCTGCTGTACCAATCTCAATGAAATATCTATTTGATTTCGTTAGCTGATTCTTTAGTACATTTATTATTCCGTCTTCCCCGTTTTGGCTAAAACCTGAAAATTCCCATGAAGACGGCTTCGTGAGATCAATGTCCCTACTTGTTTTTGTTATCGATCCTTTTGAAAGCCCAATTATAATTCTTTGCCTATCCCTCAAGGCGATTAAAAACCTTAAACCAAAACTTGACTCAAATATTTTTCTCATTATTTTCATTATTTTCATTTATATCTCTTTTAAAAGTTATATATTATATTTGACGATGCTAGGTTAGCCTAATTTTAAGCTTAACTGCCATTTTACAAGAGAGTAAACTAATATTTTTTGACATTAATCTAATATAGGAAGTTTGCTGGATCCTCTTATTTATATTTTTTAAATTTGGAGTGAATTTTAGTCCAATTTTTTCCAACGCTATTTCATGTTTTACGCTAGGACTGCACTCTGAAAATTCACGGACCATACTCTCAGTTTTTTTATAATCAATGAAATGTGCCTCCATTGAACTCAACCAAGGCTCTGTCAGACCGATTGAAACAGCTCTTATTTTTTCATGAATGGTGGATTCTGCAATTTCTTTCAACTCACATTGAATCTGACAATCACATGCTGCAGCGTAATAAATATGGGAGCCAGCACAATCAGTTACCAGCGTTTTTGTTCTAGCAAATAACGATATGATACGCTTATATGAATTAAAGTCCTTCGGAAACGCACCCCTAAAGACTCGTACATCACTATAAATAGCCTCATTCAGCAGACTACCAAAAGTCGATTCAAATTGATGGCCGGGCAGAATTATGGCATCACATTCGAATTCCTTAGCAAACTTAATAAGACTTTGAAATAATGTCCCACCTTTTTCTCCGCCTATTGTATGACTTGAAAGAAAAAGCCTATTTATATCTCGTAATTCCCCTGGGCGATATAGACTTTCAAATGCGTGTGCGAACGGGAGACCTACAGGCACGACGTTATCAAAAACTCGCCCTGCAATTTCAGCCTGTATTTCGTCGGTAACAAGATGATAGTCAAAGACCGAATCTTCTCTCGATATAATCTGGTAAGGGGATACAGGACAAAATATCACCCCATGAGTCCAACTCGCGTTGGGCAAAAGACCCCACGGTTTTCCCAAAAACTCGCCGGCCCCGTAAAATTGACTTGAAGCCATCATATCAGGTTTTATGTACCCCTAACAAAGATTGTAGTTCTAGGAAAAACAAAATTATTCAGCATATGAGAACCCATGTCTAATGCCATAGCTCCCTTACTACTTATCAGTTTTCCCAACTGTTAATTTCAAAATAAATTGCGAACATAGCCTGTTCGGCCATATCCCCTGTATAAACTTTAACGCCGGCTTACTAGATTTAACAAAAGATGAGCTAACACTTAAGTTACTTAAATCTAGACCTTTCAGTAAACTACTAGCTGTCAGCCATCTCAAATGCGTTTTATCAAAAAATCCGACTTCATCTCTTGGGATTTCTCCCGAACAATATGCCACTAGCAAGCGCACCGAAGCAAAATTTGGGCATATAATAACGATTTGACTACCTGTATTCACGGTAGAGATTAACCTACTTAAAAACGACCAAGGATCTATCAAGTGTTCCAATACGTCCAGTAATAAAAAAACATCCGTACGGCGTAACGTAGCGTAATGACCATCAAAATTAAAGTTATTCAGATCACACTTAAGCACCGGCACATCTACATTCGTAACTGGATAAAGATCAAATCCGATTACATCAACTTCCGGAAATCTATTTTTAATATCCAAAAGCGTCTTACCGGAACCGCAACCAAATTCCACTATACTTGCCTTACTTTCGACAGGACCAATAAACTCTTTGATTGTGTCATATCGCGACGGTGACGCGTCGATGTATTTGTTAGTATCTTCCACCTATAACTCCACCCAATATTTAATTTATACTTAATAAAATTCTAAAACAGCACGGGAACATTCATTTCATCTTATTCGTTACGCAAACTATAACTAGCATTGGTCTATAAGCATCGACTTAACACCGAGACAAATTATTCCAGTAGCCCTGCCACACAGAAAACTGGGAGCCCACTTATTAGTACCAAGAAATGGCAGATATGCGCATTTAGTAAATCTATGTTTTCCTTTGTAAAACCAATCAGTCTTACAACGCGCGCTCGGAAAGACCTCAACACTCTTAAAACCATAATATTCTACAGTTTTACATAAGGAAACCTCCGTAAATGGCCGCACATGGGTGGGGTCGTTATAAAAGTCTCGAAAACAATATCGAAAATTTGGTGTGGAAAGGTAAATTATACCATTTGGCTTTAGTACTCTAAAACACTCAGACATAAAGTGGTCAATGTTATTGACATGCTCAACGACCGCCAAACTAAACAAAACATCCACACTATCATCCAGGATTGGTAACGCTTCAGACTCGAAGTCCACATCATCAATATCCAGAGGAATATAATTCGTACCGTCTAGCGCAAGTCGCAAGAACTGATCACCTGAACCTAGATCTAAAAATGTAGAAGCGTCTCCGTCTAACTTAGGATCAATGCCCTTGATTCGACATAACTTCTTAAACGTTTCTATTTCCCTTATGGCCAAAACCTCCCTACTACTAATCACACCAGTAGTACTAGGCACACCCAGATCTACATTGCGTCTTCTAAAATACTCATACTTCAACGACAAAATTAATTCTCCTTCTAAGCTTGCTGTTTATTTAATTTATACAATTGTTATAAGCTCAAGAGCTCAAAGTAAAAACGGACAATCAGCAACTGAAATTTACAAACATGGCTCCATCAACACACATAGATGATCCAAAAGATCGCCCGGAGCGCAGACGTAATGAAATCGATATTCATTGTCTGTCGGAAACAGACGGTAAGAAGATCCTGCAATATTACAGATAGCAAGGCCACCTGCAATATCCCAAATCGGCGCATCAAACCCGACGCACCCACCGTATACACCATCTGCATGATGAACTAAATGTAACGCCGCTGAGCCTAGTCTTATTATACCACTTGATAACTGATTCAGTTCAGAAAGTAACTTATATTTACATTTATCGCCTTCTAAATCTGGCTTTCCAGGCAGAGAGAAAGTAATTAGCGATTCTCTTAAAACACATGAATTAACGCTCAACTTTTTCTGGTTTTTATAAGCGCCCTCTTCAATAGAGGCATAGTACAAATCATTCGAAGCCGGCGCAAAAACAACGCCAGTATTAAGAGCAGCTCCTGAGACATGCCCTAGACTAACGCAAAAGTTACTGCTTCCAGCAACAAAATTAGCAGTTCCATCTATTGGGTCAATGGCCCAATAATTAGATTGATCTCCAACAAGTATATTTAGTTCTTCAGATAAGTATGAAAAACTTAGCAAGTTTTGAGTTAGCGAGTCAATAATGAGTCTTTCAGAGATCAAATCTGCTTCAGTCACAACATCTCGATTCGACTCTTTGTTGTGACGGCTAAAGTTAGTATCTCGCAGCGCTAATACAACATTACCCGCAGCAACCGCAGCATTTATCGCATGTTTTAAATTAGACATTATGCTTCACCTCTTCAATTAACTTCAAAGACGAATCCCAATTTTTCAAAAGTAACTGATAAACCACCTCGTGTTTACCAAGACCAATAGCAATATTCAAAAAATCTTCTCTCCCCAAACTGTTAAATAATATTTTAATATTTTTATCTGGATCAGAAGGGTCGTCATAACTAAATGCAGCAATAATGCCAGTTAGGGTGTTCTCGATATTGACGTTGTTGACGATTGCTTTCGATGCGGCCCCAATCAGACGATCACTTAAAGCCAACTTTCTAAATGGCTCTCGCGCTATTCGCTTAATAGGATCACAAAGAAGCACATTCTTAAAACGTGCAATTTCCTTATTCAAATAAAACATCGAAAATTTATTTGTTAACCCATATTCTTTACGCGTCATTTCAGCCATTTCAGTCGCAACACCCGTAACTATTTCATCGATAAGTCGATGTTGCATAGCTTCGTGCAGAAACTCAGCGCCTATCAAACTTCCTAGATATGCTGCTATGCAGTGAGGAGTATTATGAATATACAATTTGGCTGCCCATTGTTTAGCTATTTCAGCCTCGTCTACATAAGCAATATCGCCTCCAAGCTGCACCGCGCCAGATTCAACAAATGTTTGGCCATCCTCGGTAATTAATGAGTTTTTAAATTCCTCTTGCAACTCTTTGCTAGTCGAATTTGAAGATATCACATCTGGAATTCCAAAAAATATATTAGCCCGCGATGTAGACGAACGCATTAAGGAAACTAAATTTCTATCATTTTCAAAACACACAACTGGAATAGCAGACTGCTTAAAAAGTTCGCTTAAGCCCATAAATTGCCTAGGACCTACGGCCGTTATGACAAAATCATAGTCATCAACCACTTGGGAAGTGACTTCATCAATATGATAGATATTGCTGACTTCGACTACTTTTTTGACGTACGCACCGTCCTTGATCATAAACGAAACGTAATACTTTTGATTCTTTAATTCCGAAATCAATTTTGAATTTGCATCTACAAAATCAATGGTGTGATTGCTATCAAACAACCACGGAACATAGCCCCTTCCAATAGCTCCTGCGCCAAATACTAAAACTTTAATCATCGAGTCTCTACCTTTATAGTTTGAATAGCAGTTGACAACGCTAGAGACGCTTTTTCATAGGTTGGCGCAGCAGCAATTATAATGCAGACCCGCTGGGCACAATCGTTATAGTTACTGATAATGTCACCCACTTTTTTCCTCATAAAAATATTTTCAATAAACTCCATTGTACAGGCTTTATCGACCCCACCGATTGAGATAATTTCTCCATCACCTGGCCATACACTCCCCGATACTGCAACCATATTTTTCGATGATACATTAAATGCTTCAGGAAAAAGCTTACCCATAGCAGTATAGATAGCCATGCTTAAAATATCTTTCCCTGTAGCAGCTGGGACTAAATACTGGCAGTCAAAACCGCCAGATAGCCGGGTCGTCATCTCAATTATTCGGGGTCCTTCATCTGTACAAATCATATCAAATTTAGCAGCTCCAACTTTAATACCTAAGGCAGAGGAAACTTCGAACGCCAAATCATAACATTCATTCTCCATAGATTTCGAGAGCTTGGTAGGGTTGGTGAGCCCAGTTTCTACCGGATATCCAGACTCGTAATTGAACGCTCTGTCGGTAATAAAACATCGATAAAACTTACCATCAACATCATAAAAGGTTTCAACTGTATGCTCAGTTCCAACCCAAACAGACTCTACTAAGCATGAGTTGCTCTTTGATACCAAGCAGGCTTCTTCAAATATCTCCCTCTCTATAATCTCATTTCGCGAGTAAAATATTTTCGTTCCTCTGCTCGCGCTACTATCTACATTTTTAATTATAAACGGCGGTGTAAGGGTGTCTAGATAATCTGAAAATTGTAAATACTCATGATTTCTAAACTCTTTAAAGTCAGGTGTAGGGAAATTCAACTGCGCCATTTTTTTTCTAAACTTTGCCTTATTATGGACAATTTTAGATATACTTTGGCTAACTCCATGGATGCCCAAAAACTCATTTAAGGCAGACATAGTAATCGGTGCATCAATTCCTGCTGCTAATACTCCTACTATTTTATCCCCTCGACTTAAAATACCTTTAGCTTTTTCTATATGACCTTCGACATTGAAAATATTGATATCAAAAAAAACATCGCATATATCGGAGCAAACACAATCAATTGATTGATCAGAGACAATAGTCTTTAAGTCTAATTTCTTCAATTTTTCAATAATAGGTATTTGCAGCAATCCACCTCCTATAACCCAAAAATATTCCATCTATAAGTCCATTATTGCGCTTACAAAAGCACTATTAATATTTTCACCGAAATGGGGGAAAATAAAATTATTTCCTGACTCCAACAATTTCATCTTAGCTATAATCTCATCCCCCAAATTTTTACTACAATTTGATACATTTAGGATTGAATTATAGGTCCCCCAGAACGATTTACCAGATAGCTCATGGTCATCATGGGTTGTTATTGCGACCGTAGGCACTTGGAGATAAGCAAGCTCGAACAGCGTTACTCCATAGGTCACAATCGCATAATCACATTGTGTCATTATCGTGTATAGACTTTCTGGGTTTTTATAAACAACTATATTGTTAGGGCAGACCTCTAGTATTCGAAACTTTTTAACATTTGACAAGGGTCCAATAATAAACTTCAAATCATAGGTAGATGCTAGGTCAGGCAAAACTTTCATTAGTCTTTCAGTAATATCAAACGCGTCACTGCCACCGAGACTAATAAGCAATTGCTTTCGTATGCGAACGGGATTTTTTTGTTTTACCAGATTGGGGCTAAGAATATAATATGGCCAGCCAATATGGTTTTTGCCAGAATAACCCGACCAATCCATTGTATTTACCTGCTGAATCGGCGGATAAAAGTTCAGTGTTGATAGCAGACGTCGCGGTGTTATATCATCAACTGTTATGATCGGGGTTTCCAAGTTTGAAAAAATAGTTAAATCTGCTTCATCACAGTTTTGCGCAAGATCGCACACTATATAGTCAATTTTCGTCTTAGTGCAGTAGCTTCCTAACTCCGCTAAACTACCACTAATAATACTAATAAATCTAAAATCGCCTATGTCCGGGGTATCTTCCTTTGAGAGGCAAAAAAGGTAACTGTTAAATCCAGATAACTTGGATAAAGACAATGCCAAGTTCCGACATCGCGACAGATGGCCAATCCCAGTTCGTTTACCAAATTCTGTAAGAAACAGTACATTCATTTCTTAAAGCATTTCTCTTGTTTTTATCAACGGTCTCAGACCATCAGATGGATCGGCACGCCAGTCTCTATCGAACATTTCAGACGCGGCAGCAGTCTTGACACCACTACCATCAATATCGGCATTTGATTTGAGGGTTTTGATAACCTTATCCATATCATTTGGCAACCAGCAGTGACCCGTCTTAAACTCATCGCCAGCCCCATCTAAATCTAGATGAAACTCTATGGTTGATGCATCCCATTTGTTGATCGCGCGCTCTACGACAAATGGGTTAACTGAATGATCTGACCAACCAACTTTTAGTTTATAGCGATTTCGTAACGTTTCAATCGCTGCCAAATTACAATCAGCCAAAGGTGTTGGGTAACCAGAAATACAATGTAACAACTCAATATTTTTAGCTCCATTTTTTTGGAGGTGCTCAACTGCCATGTCTATCTCATCTAAATTAGCCATTCCCGTTGACAGTATTACTCTCTTTCGGGTTTGGGCAACTTCAGCTAAGAGATCTAACCATAATAATTCATATGAAGCGATTTTATAAAAATCTACATAAGGTTCCAACTCACTAACCGCTGACAAATAAAATGGAGTGCACGAAAAATCAATATTGTATTCTTGGCAAGCCTCTTTAAGTGGACCCAAAAAGCTCACAGGAAGCTCCCATGCTCTCCGAAGTGCAAATTCAGGCCGTGCACGAAGTGCTTCAATTGAAAACAGGTCGTCGAGTTTAAACATTTGAAATTTAACGGCATCACAACCTATTTGTTTTGATACTTTGATAAACTCAATACATCGATCAATAGAACCGGCATGGTTGCTTGAAACTTCTGATATAAAGTACATTTAATAAGCCTCCGATGATGTCGTCTTCATTTTTAAAAGATTAAATTTGTATTCAGCGACTGCCCAGTCTTCTGGGGTATCAATGTCTTGAACATATTCAGCGGGAATATTAACACCCTTTGATTGCTCATTAAAAGTGAACGGTTGCGTTAACCACTCACTTTTACTAGCCCAGTAAAACTGGCCGGAGTCGTGATAAGCACTCTCTAAATCTTGCGATCTTGAAAGAAAATTTTCTGGCATAAACATTTGTATATTCCCGAACTGATTTTTCTTTAATGCCCTTTGAATGGGATAATCAAACCTGACGATCCCAAAAGTATAACTACATTTCGGGCTACCTAACATTTCAAGCCCTTCTGTTATATATCTTTCATGTAGCAACGGAGCTGTGGCATAAAGGCAACAAATCTTATCGAATAAACTCCCGCCATCATCTAGTCTCAAGATAACGTCCTTAACCACATCATAAACCGGTGTATAGTCACCTGATATGCTTGTATCTCTAATGAAAGGTACCTCCGCTCCATACCTTAATGATACTTCTGCAATTTCCGCATCATCAGTAGATACTATAATTCTATCAAAACATTTTGCATTGACGGCAACCTCTATAGACCAAGCAATCATTGGCTTGCCACAAAAATCCTTTATGTTCTTACGAGGAATACGTTTACTTCCACCGCGTGCGGGTATAATCGCAATTTTCATTAATTTAATGCCTCATGTAGCACTGCTACCACCGTATCTTGTTCTACTTGAGATAATGTTGCATACATGGGCAAACTAATAGCTTCGTGATAATAGTTTTCTGCTTCTAGACAACAACCTTTTTTAAAGCCCATAGCTTCATAGTAAGGGTGATGATAGACAGGTATGTAATGTAAATTTACCCCTATACCATTTTTCCTTAAATACTGAAATACTTGCTTATGTTTGCTTCTGGTTTTTAGGCGAATCACATATAAATGATAAGCAGAGTACCCATCATTATCTTGATATGGAAGGGCTAAAGGAAGATTTTTAAGAAGTTGATTGTATCTAGTAGCAATCTCATGTCGACGCGATACGTAAGTATCCAGTCTTTCCAGTTGACTCACTCCAAGAGCTGCCTGCATATCAGTCATTCGATAATTATATCCTAAACCTATCTGCTGATAATACCATTCCCCATCAGGTTCATGATTCATTTGATTGGGATCACGGGTAATACCATGACTTCTTAATAAAGACATACGCTCTGCAAGTTTAGAGTTATTGGTTAACGATATGCCTCCCTCGCCAGTTGTAATAATTTTTACAGGATGGAAACTAAATACAGTTATGTCACTATATTTACAGTTACCAATTGGTTCATTTAGATACTTTCCTCCAATGGCATGCGAGGCATCTTCAATGATTTTAAAACCATACTCTTCTGAAAGTGCATGAATGGCTTTCATATCACAAGGCTGCCCGCATAGATGAACTGGGACAACAATTTTTGGCAGTGTCCCTAATTTCTTAGCTTGAACAAGTTTCTTTTTAAGAGCCTTTGGGCAAAGATTGTATGTACCGGGATCAATATCAACAAAATCAACTTTTGCTCCGCAATAAACACCACAATTTGCTGAGGCTACAAATGTTACCGGACTAGTCCACAACCAATCACCACTACCAAGATCTAAAGACAAGCAGGCGAGATGAAGTGCAGAAGTGGCTGAAGTGACCGCAACGGCATATTGAGCACCGCAGTATTTGGAAACCTCTTCTTCAAACTTAGTGACGCAAGGTCCTTGTGTTAAAAAATCGGATTTTAGTACTTTGACAACTGCGTCGATATCATCTTGCGTAATATCTTGTTTTCCGTAGGCAATCATCCTAAATACTTCCAATCTTTTCTCTGTTTGCAGCAATCCACTCCTGCAACTCAGGAATCCCCATCCACTGTTCATTGCTATCAGAAGTATAGATAAAACTTGGATCTACCTTTTTGCCTCCTGCTATTCTTTCTGGGTCATGGCTCCATTCATTGATAGAAGGCAAAATCTTAAAGTGATCTGGATATTCATATGTATAAGGCGCATCCTCTGCCCCAATCATCTGCTCATGTAATTTCTCACCAGGCCTGATACCAATTTCCTCTTGGATTGCCGTACCATCAATAGCTAACGCGACGTCTGTTACTTTCATAGACGGAATTTTTTTAACGTAAATTTCGCCACCCTTCATATCATCAAAAGCATGCCAGACAAGTTCGACCCCGTCCTCAAGTGTTATCATAAAGCGAGTCATGCGGTTGTCTGTGATTGGCAATACGCCACTTTTAGCAACTGACAAAAAGAATGGAATAACCGACCCGCGAGAACCCATAACATTCCCATATCTTACTACTGAAAAACTCGTTTCATAACTGCCCGTATAGGAATTACCTGAAACAAATAATCTATCCGAAACAAGCTTGGTTGCCCCATAAAGATTTGCTGGACTGCTAGCTTTGTCGGTAGAAAGTGCCACAATTCGCTTAACGCCTTTATCAATACAGGCATCAATAAGGTTCATTGCGCCGTTGATATTTGTTTTTACGCATTCAAACGGGTCATACTCAGCCGTCGGAACGATTTTAGTTGCTGCCGCATGCACAACATAATCAATACCATCAAGAGCACGGTATAGCCTATCTTTATCTCGGACATCCCCAATCATAAATCGAACACGAGTGTCGCCCTCAAATAGCTTGGCCATTTCCCATTGCTTCATTTCATCACGAGAAAATACTACTATTTTTTTTGGGTTATATTTCTCTAAAGTCAAGGGTAAAAAGGTGTGGCCAAACGAACCAGTTCCACCCGTAATTAATATTGATGAGCCTTTTAACATAATCTATCTCCTACTGTTACTATAATATTGTTTATACCAAGCTATAAAATTCTCTACGCCAAGCTTGATGCTCATACTTGGCTTGTACCCAAATTGTTTCACCAAGTCGTCTGCATCCGCATAAATATCTGTCTAATCGCTGGGCTGCAAGATTCACTACCCCTACAAATTGATGATCATTAAACAGCTTGGCCATGGCCTCACGATGTTCAAGGTTCATTTTAAAGTGAGTATAGTTTGAATTATCAGCATGCCGCGCTAATCGAGCCTCTTTATATAGCGGGATCGTAATAGTCATTATGATTATCAATACCGACTACCTCATCACCTCTCTCAAGAAGCCTGATTGAAAGGGCTGAGCCAATAAAGCCAGCAGAGCCTGTCACTAATACTTTCATTTATATCCTTATTGGTTAATCTGATTTAAATAAATCTCTTGTATAAACCTTAGTCGTGACATCGTTTAACTCATCTACCATTCGATTGGCTACAATAATATCACTTATTTGCTTGAAGTCACTTAAGCTATCGATTAACCTAGAGTGAAAGAACTCATGCTCACCTCTCTCTGTTAACACAGGCTCATAGACAATAACTTCGATACCTTTGGCTTTAATGCGCTTCATAATGCCTTGAATTGAAGATGCTCTAAAGTTGTCAGAGCCTGACTTCGTTATAAGACGATGCACGCCTACGACTCGAGGGTTCTTGCTAAGAATAGAATTGGCAATAAAATCTTTACGCATGGAATTAGCATCTATAATGCCACTAATTAAAGCATTGGGAACATCTTGATAGTTAGCTCTCAGTTGTTTGATATCTTTAGGCAAGCAATACCCCCCATAACCAAAGGATGGATTGTTATAGTGAGATCCAATTCTTGGATCAAGTCCTACGCCCTGGATAATCTGTCTAGAGTCCAAGTTATGAGTTTCCGCATAAGAGTCCAGTTCGTTAAAGTATGCAACTCTCATAGCCAGATAGGTATTACTAAAAAGCTTTATACCTTCTGCTTCTGTAGAATGTGTAAACAAAACGTGAATATCCTTTTTAATGGCGCCTTCAACTAAAATATCCGCAAATTTCTTAGCTCTATCTGAAATCTCACCCACAATAATACGAGATGGATACAGGTTGTCATGGAGGGCTACTCCCTCCCTCAAAAACTCTGGAGAGAAGACGATGTTTTTAGCATTAAGCCTATCTCTAATGCCTAGGGTGTAGCCAACGGGTACAGTTGATTTAATAATTATCGTAGCATTAGGATTGAGCGACAGCACATCTTGAATCACGGATTCAACAGATTGGGTATTGAATGCGTTATTCACAGCATCGTAATCAGTTGGGGTTGCAATGATCACAAAATCAGCATCTGCATAAGCTTGGTCCGTGTCTAAAGTAGCAGTTAAGTTAAGCTTTCGATTTGCCAAAAATTCTTTAATCATGTCATCTGCAATTGGTGACTGCTTATTATTTAACATAGCTATTTTTTCGGGCACGACGTCAAGAGCTACCACTTCATTATGTTGCGCTAACAATACCGCCAGTGATAGTCCGACATACCCGATTCCTACGACCGCAACTTTCATAGGCTAAGGAGATTTTTTTGAGTAATGGAGGGCTAGAACACCTAGAACGCTAAGTAGCATCCCTAACATAGAACCCAAGATAACAATGAGTGACCTCATAGGCTGAGATTTCACTTCTGGGACTATTGGAGAGTCCAGAACTTTAAAAATGTAATTATCGTTTGCCTCAACCATCATTAATCGTTTCATTTGCTCCTGTTGCAGCGAAGAAAGAGCTTGTTTGATTTCTTCATAATTGACAGTTGGAGCAAGGCTATTTAGATATTCAATTGATTTCATGGCCGTCTGTCTATCTTGATGTCTCATAACTTGATCTATTTGATCCATAATAATCTCAACCCATAGTTGAGCTATGAAAGGTGATGCATGCTCAACCGAGAGTGTGACGAAAAGTGTTTTTTGATCTTCGGCGATGCTTATGATTCCTTTGTATGTTTCATAAGCTTGTTGCGAGGAGGGAATGATCGATCTTGGGGGTTTGGCTTTTTGAGCCCATTGACGTGACTCTGAGTTAAAAGAGCTTTCGTCATAAATCAGAGTATTGCTTGCTTGATTCCATTTTTTAACGGCCATCAAATTCTCCAGCTTGATGTGAGGCAAGAAATAATTAGAGAAAAATTCAAAAGACTGGACTCTAGCTATAGCTTCTTGTGATTTTGAACCTGCATTAGAAGATGGCAAAGTAATCCCAGCTAAACTCGCCATTCCAGCATATTGTCCTATACCCGCTGATGACATTTCACCTACTGGCATCATTATAGCTTCTGACTTGTAGATATTAGGAAGCATGAGCGCATATATAATGGTGATCAGAGCAAATATAGATGTTATCGCTGCAATGTAAAATTTCTTTTCCCAAAGCACATAAAATAATTCACGAAGATCGATTTCATCTTCAAAATTTTTATTCGTTAAGTCATTTGATAGATTATTCATATTTATTATAAAAGCTCTTTTAGCTTGGTATACTCATTTTACTTTATCGTTAAAAATTTTTGAACAAGGAGTGTCTTGGACGCAAAACCTTTAGGAGTTATTAGTGATAGGTATTATTAGTTTATTTTGTGAGTTAGTAAAGTTATCTAGTTTGATGAACCCAATTTCTTTTAAAAAAGCGCAATAGCTCATTAATTTTGTACCTTACAAACAACCAGGCTTCATGTGCTATTTTCATAATTGAATGATAACTTCTTAGATGAGATGGTGCTGATACTACTACCACTCAATAGTAGTCGCAAAATAATCCTTGTAAGAACAATGGTTTACGAGTGCTAAAATAGAGTTTAAAATTAGTTTACAAGTAATTTATATACAATTGCATACTAAGTAGCTAGAATTAATATTCAATTTTCCTACTCTGATCTTACTTTTTAAAAGGCTGGATTACACAGCGTGACTATTCTATGAGCATTATAGATAAATCAAATAAAATACTTAATAAACAGTTTTTATTAACTCTGATGATTTCCGAATTCATCATCATCGTTGACTATGCTTTTTTTTATCTTAACAACCATAATGCTATTGGCTCTTTTGATGCATTCATACAGGGATTATTAGCTATATTTTTCTCAATTATATGTTTAATTATTTTCGCAAAATTAATATTCAATAAAATCTTTCTGTTTATCCCTATTGGTTTGTTTCTAATAACTTTATATCACCCATTAATTGAATTATTTGGTTACATTGATGCATCTTATACTGTTATTGCATTATTGGCTTTAGGAATGATTTTTCTCACTTGGATTATTTTATACTATGCTTTTAGATATGAAGATTCGCAGAAAATAATAAAAAATAGTTTTTTTGTTTCTATAATTTTCTTTAGCACTTCTCTAGTAGACTTTATCGTTCTTGAATCAGGTGAGTCAAAGGTAACATATGAGAGAAGTTTTGAACTGCTCAAAAGAAATGAGTCTCCAGTTGAGATAAATTTTGATCCTGAATTAGAATTACCAAATATTATCTATATCGTTCCTGATAGATATGGAGGAATTGATCAGCTTAAGAAATATTTCGATTATGATAATTCTAACTTTCTCAATGCTCTTGAAGATAGAGGTTTTGTCATTGGAAAGGATAGCAGAAGTAACTATCCACGTACTTATGCTTCAATACTTAGCACATTAAATTCATCTTATATTAAAGAATCTAGTGACATAAAGAAAACAAGGGATTTGGCATATCCAGCTATTACAAACTCCTATGCATATAGCAACCTTTATGAGCTAGGTTACGCACTTTATAACCTTAATAATTGGTGGGAAGGAACCAGATTCATCTTAAATGAAGAGTTTAACCTTTACACTAGTGAATATAATAATCCTAGCCTAATTACTTTAAATTATTACATAAATCTAAAAACTCCATATGCTGGCATAGTAAGAAAGCTGTCACAAGTATTGCTAGGAAAACCAGCGAATTTTTTGACTGGTTCAAGTGAAGGATGCGAAAATACAAAAAATCAATTTAAAAAATTAAGGGACCTTACTCAAAATAAAAATAATGGGTTATTTGTATTTGCTCATTTGCTTGTGCCACACCCCCCTTTTTTATTAAACGCTAGTGGAGATTGCAATCTAACCTTAATGCACGGTGTTGATCAAGATGGAGAAGCCAATAAACGCGAATATATTGAATACTTGAAGTTTTTTAATGATCAAATAATAGACATTTTTGATGCAATGCTAAAAACCAACAAAAATTTTATTTTCGTTATTCAATCAGATGAGGGTCCTTATCCATGTTACTACTTAGATCCATGCAATGATAATTGGGATCTTAAAACAGCTAATATCAATGCGTTTTATTCATCGAATAAATTAGGAATCAATGAAAATGATTTAAAAACTCCAATAAATAACTTTAATTACATATATAAATATCTTCTTGATAGTGACGTACAGACTCTAGAGCATGTTGTTTATAAATACAAAACTACTGAGGAGGATGGTGCCTTTAACTTTGAAAAAATTAATAATTTTGAAATTGTTAATTAACTAACTCTCCTAAAATGGTAATAGTAATGGTAAAATTTTTTATGATTAAGTCTTCTAACAATAAATAATTACCATTATGAAAATAAAAAATACTTTACTGCTCTGTCTAATTTTAATTTATACAACTAACGTATATGCGTATATTGATCCAGGCTCTGGTAGTGCATTGATAACTGCAATTTTAGGCTTTTTTGCTGCAATAATTTATTCATTTAAAAAATATTTTTACAACTTAAAAGATAAATTTAAATCTAAATCTAAATCTGAATCTGAATCTGAATCTGAATCTAAAGAAGGTTAAGCTCCTTATTGGTGTATGGACATGAAACAAAGTGAAAATATTTATACTCGTGATAGTGGTTCATTTAGAGATCCTTCGGGACAGGTATACATTAAAAAAAGTTCCAATAGGCAACCTAAAATTATTAGGGGTGTAAATACTGAAACATATCAACAGCAAAAAGAACTTTTAGCTAGTAATTTCTTTCAAGAATTAGTTAAAAAAAATAAAATAGTAGCAACTGCTATTTACGATAAAAATAAATTCATTGAAGAAGATGTAAACTTAAATTGGGATTTTTATTTAGAGCATGATTATATAAATTTTATTTCTTATCCCTATGAATGGAGTTTTTATCAATTAAAAGATGCTGCTTTGCTTCATTTGGAGTTACTTAAAACTTCTCTAGAAAATGATTGGATTCTAAAAGATTCAACACCTTACAACATCCAATTTGTAAATAATAAACCGATTTTTATTGATACTCCATCTTTTATAAAGTGGGAAAAGGATGAGGGGTGGGATTCATATCGTCAATTTTGCATGATGTTTTTGTATCCATTGATGCTTCGAGCTTATCTTGATTTAGACTTTAGATTACTTTTACGTAGCAACCTTGATGGTATAGATTCAGCAATCTTATATAAATCCTTATCATTTAATAAACTTTTTAAAAAGGGAGTACTATCTCACGTTGTTCTTCCATACCTTATGGAAAGGAGCATCTTAAAAAAAGAAAGAGATACTGCTCCTGTAAAAGAAAGAACTAAAATTAAACAATCTAGAATCTCTATTATAGCTCTAGTAGATTCAATGATTAATATAGTAAATAAACTGAAATCAAAATCCAGCATAAGTGCTTGGGCAGACTACGATCACATAAACACTTATGAACAAAATGATAATAAAATAAAGAAAAATTTTATAAATCAAGTAACTTTGAAGAGATCATATAATACTGTCTGGGATTTTGGAGCAAATACAGGTATGTTTTCAGAACATATTTCTAAAAATGTAAGTGCCATACTTGCAATGGATTCTGATTCCATCGCTATTGGAAAAATGTTCAATAGGCTTAAAGGGCAAGATACCAATATTTATCCATTAATTCAAAAAATTGAAAATATATCACCTAATCAGGGTTTTAACTCTAATGAGAGGTTGAGACTTGAATCAAGATCGCGTCCTGATCTCGTAATGTGTCTTGCAGTAATTCACCATATTAGAATTTCTTCAAATATTCCATGTGAAATCTTTCTTGAATATTTAAGAACCTTGGATTCAGATATTATAATAGAGTTTGTTAATAGGGACGATGAAATGGTCATCAAATTGCTAGCTAATAAAAAAGAACAGTACGATGATTACAATATCAAATCTTTTGAATCTTCAGTTTTGAAGTTTTTTTCAATTGAAGATAAGCAGCCTGTTAAAAATGGTCTTAGACAACTATATCACTTAACTCCTAAGTAAATTTTAATGTATGATTTTTTAGAGAAAATCTTAAGTCCATCTATATATATTATAAAAAATTATTATTTATTAATAGATTCTTTACTGAATTTTCCTGCAATCTCTATTGTTATTACAAGTCTCTCAATATCAATTTTCTTGATGCCTATTCTTCGTGTGGCGAGAGTATATGAAGATAATGCAAGCATTAAGATTAATCATATTCAAGAAAAATTAAAAAAAATACCACCCACTTACAATGGCGAGAAACGATTCAGAGCCATTGAAGAAATTTACAATAAGAATAATTTTCATCCAATCCAAAACATTTATACTGGTATTTCTTTCTATATAATTTTACCAATACTGATCAGCGCTTATTTATTTTTTTTAAACAATATAATTATTTTTGATGTTGATGTATTTAATGTAATTAACCTCTCACAATCAGACAAATTGCTTGGCACTCTTAACTTATTACCTATTTTAATATTTATAACTAACTATATTGATTCTTCTTATCGCTATTATAAAATTAAGTCAGGGCAGAACACATATTTGGCAATCTCATTCATTGTTTGTATTCTAATTTATAATATGCCTTCATGCATGACTTTATACTGGTTAACAAGTAGTATTTTTTCATTTTTTATTAATTTCAAGTTAAGTAGAAAATAAAAAGTGAAGCGAGCTTCTAGAATTTTAAAATTTGATTTCTATATTATCTACTACTCCCACTCAATAGTCGCTGATTTACAGAGCCTTATAGACAAAGGGCTACAAGCACGAAAATAAAAGCGTGTAACTTTCGTGTAACTCCTTCCTTCTGTTTTTGTTCTGCTCATTAAACCAATTTCTCTGTTTTATCAGTAACTTAGCGACTTGTAAGTTACAAACATTGTAACCTTAATGCCCTACTCCAAACATACCCTTTTCAAGTATTTACATCACTGTTATTATCAATAAGATAGAGGAAAAATTATGAATCAGACAGCACTTTTAACACCGGTATTGGTTTTAGTACTTTGGACTTTTACTATTTTTTTAATAATGGCTTATGGCAGATTTAAATACACTAAAAATCCGCAGAAGGATGCAGCCCATACAAAAGACTTAAGAGGATTAATGCCTGCTTGGGTGGAAAGAACTTCAGATAATTACAATCATCTTTTTGAGCAGCCGGTTGCATTTTATGCACTTACGATATGCATTGCCATTATAAATAATTTTGATGCTTTAATGATTCAATTGGCATGGGCATATGTAATTTTAAGAATTGTCCATTCACTATGGCAATTAACATTTAATATAGTAGTGGTACGATTTGGTATTTTTGTGACTGGGTGGTTAATTATTGCTTATATGGCTTATTCTCAAATCTTTGCTTAAATTATAGAGAGTTATTTTATTCCTATTTTTCGCCCTCACTACCATATAAATTCCAGCATAATATATGGATTCTTTCTTTAAAATCATACCTAAATAGGCGTTGCCTTCTATTAGATTGCAATAGTGGAGATTTCGTGTAACTTTTCGTGTAACTCGAATTAAGGAATGCTTTAGTTACAAGGACTTAGTAACTATCGTGTAACTATAGAATATTGTAGGAATGGGGGTTGTAGGGCGACAATCTATTCCCACTCAATAGTGGCAGGTGGTTTGCTTGAAATATCATAGACCACTCTGCTTATTTCTTCGATTTCATTAACAATTCTATTTGAAACCAGAGCAAGAAATTCATATGGAAGTTTTGCCCATGTAGCAGTCATAAAATCAACTGTTTCAACTGCTCTAATTGCAATAACATCGGCATATCTTCTTTCGTCTCCGACCACGCCAACTGACTTCACTGGCAGATAGGCACAGAACGCTTGGCTTACTTGATGATATAAATCAGCCTTAATTAACTCCTCAATAAATATAGCATCCGCATTTTGAAGAGTGATCACTTTTTCTGGCGTGATTTCCCCTAAAATTCTGACTCCCAAACCAGGGCCAGGAAAAGGATGGCGATTTAACATCTCACGGGGTAAGCCTAATTCAGCTCCCATTTTCCTTACCTCATCCTTAAACAGATCTCTTAATGGCTCCACGAGCTCCATCTTCATATCATCTGGAAGACCGCCAACATTGTGATGGGACTTGATCACCCTTGCTTCCTTGGATTCAGATTCAGATGATTCAATCACATCAGGGTAAATAGTACCTTGTGCTAAAAAATTAATGTCGTCCTTTAATTTAGCAGACTCATTATCAAATATATCAATAAAGGTCCGGCCAATGACTTTTCTCTTTTGTTCCGGATCTGACACGCCCTTTAAATGTCGGTGAAAGATTTTCTTGGCATCAACGACCAATAAATTTAGATCCATTTTCTCTCTGAATAAACTCTCCACCTCCTCCGCCTCATTTTTTCGAAGCAATCCATTGTCTACAAACATGCATATTAAATTTTTTCCAATGGCTCGATCCAGTAACATGGCTGTGACCGAAGAATCAACACCTCCCGACAGGCCAAGTAAAACTTTTTTATCTCCCACCCTTTTTTTTATAGCAATAATTCGCTGCTCAATGAGATTGCTCATTTTCCATTGAGCCAGACAATCACAGATTTTAAATATGAAGTTTTCTAAAATAATGTTGCCGTCTTTGGTGTGAGTCACCTCTGGATGAAATTGCAGTGCATATATTGGCTTTTGAGAGTGTTCCATCGTAGCAATTGGGGCTGACGGAGTTGAGGCGATTAAATTAAATTTATCTGGTAATGTTGTGACATGGTCTCCATGGCTCATCCAAACGTCTATTGATGATCCAGGGCTCAAGCCATCAAACAGAAGAGAGGTCTTCTGAATGGTAATGGCTGCATGTCCGAACTCTTTTGTTTTGGAGGCAGTCACTTGACCTCCAAATTGCTCAGCTAAAGTTTGCATGCCATAGCAGATACCCAAAATTGGAATGTCTAGATTGAAAACAATCTCAGGAACTCTAGGTGTGTTGCTGTTGGTAACCGATTCTGGACCGCCAGAAAGAATGATCCCCTTTGGATCCAGCTCAATTATTCTCTCCTTGGAAATATCCCAGGGTAAAATCACAGAAAAAACATCAAGCTCCCTAATTCTTCTTGCTATGAGTTGAGTGTATTGAGAGCCAAAATCCAAGACTAAAATAGTGTCTATATTGCTATGATCTAGAGCTAGCTCATTAGGATTGGTCATGATAAAAAATTAGTTTCTTTGGTAATTAGGAGCTTCTTTTGTAATCATGACATCGTGAACATGACTTTCTAACATTCCGGCATTGGTAATCTCAATGAACTGAGCATCTTTTTGCATTTCTGGGATAGTCTTGCAGCCAACATACCCCATGGATTGTCTAATGCCCCCTGTTAGCTGATTGATCACATTGACAACCCAACCCTTGTAGGGGACCCTGCCTTCGACTCCCTCTGGGACCATTTTTTCTTTTTCTACGCCATCTTGTAAATATCGGTTTAGATCGTTCCTTTTGGACATAGCGCCTAAAGAACCCATGCCTCTATAAGTCTTAAAGCTTCGTCCTTGATATAACTCTACTTCGCCTGGCGCTTCCTCGGTTCCTGCAAATATCCCCCCAAGCATTACAGCGTCGGCACCAGCTGCCAGGGCTTTAGATACATCGCCTGAGAATCTAATGCCGCCATCTGCAATCAAAGGCACATCATTAGATTGAAATTTTTCTTTAATGGATAAAATAGCAGTAATTTGCGGAACGCCTATTCCAGCAATAATCCGGGTAGTACAGATTGATCCTGGACCCATGCCAATTTTAATTGCATCAGCACCAGCATCACGCAATGCGAGCGCGCCCTCTGG